>OKRU01000266.1_pt1 | contig 50482 bp, 48 predicted proteins | sample 1601131 | NCBI WGS metagenome assembly OKRU01 (sample SAMEA3541558, study PRJEB24748) | human gut metagenome | biome: human gut; feature: human-associated habitat; material: faeces | place: China | collected 2012
AGTTTTTTTAAAGATGTATAAAATACTTCTGTTATGAAAAAATAATAGCGTATAACAAAGCCATTTTTGGCAGAATGAGAGGTTGCTATGAGTTCAAAAGTATGGGATTATATTGTACTGACTGTTGTCGTAATCGGTGCTATAAACTGGGGATTGATTGGTTTTTTTAAGTTTGATCTGGTTTCGTGGCTTTTTGGCAGTATGTCACTGTTAACTCGGATCATTTATGCCATCGTAGGTCTTGGCGGACTTTATCTTCTTTCCTTTTATGGCCGCATCCGCGACTTTTCCCAAGAATAAAAAAGTTTGTAAAAAGGAGTCGGGTCAACCGGCTCCTTTTAATCTGTACTATGTACTTTTTGTTAAAAACTGATACACTCTGGCAAGAATATCATCTTTACAGAGATACGATGATGTGAGATTTTACTTCATCGGACAACTCCGTAGCATCTGCTGAAACACTCAAAACAAAATCAACTCCAAATTTTGCAGAAATCGCTTCAAGCGCCTTGATTGCCTCTGTAATATCACTTCCCTCAAGACAGGAAATCTTTAAGAAGCTATCAAAATACATTTTCTCAAGATCATGATCCTGAGAAATGATACCGCATACGAACCCCAAAAATTCGCTTTCATTCTCGATCATATAGCGGGAAACGTCGATCAGACGCACCTTGTTGTTCAGTTCATACATATGTTTCGTACTTTTGTCCAGATATACGATACTGCCCGAAATATCCTTTACCTCGCTGTTCACTTTGTCCAACAGCTGTTTTGTCTTGCCCTTACCCTTTTTGCCTACAATCAACTGAACCATTGGTGTAACCCTCCTGTCGTAAAATTTATAGGAACTTCACGCAACCTATTTACTTTATTATAGTTTATATACCCTTAAAAAACAACATCTATTTGTTGATTTGCTCCAGGAGTTGTACCATTTCCGGATACAGCACATCGCTTGCCGAAGAATTCAGTATCACGGAAATATACGGTGCTCCACTCACATCCCGGGACAACAATATCAGACAGTGTCCTGCCGCATTGGTGGTACCGGTCTTGCCTCCGATCACCGTAATATTCTCCGGTGCCTGAAAGTCTCCCTTCAGGAAACGGTTCGTATTATTCACGGTAAGCTCTTTTGCCTTACCGTCCTTATCATAATACGTGGTCTGATAGGATGTCATATGAATAATTTCATTGAAGGAATCATATTTGATTGCTTCATTGAAGATCAGATACAGATCATATGCTGTGGTATAGTGGTTATCATCCGACAGACCGTGGGGATTGGCGAAACTGGTATTGGTTGCACCAAGTCTTGCTGCTTCTTCGTTCATCATCTCCACGAAATGATCCACGCTGCCTCCAACATTCTCCGCAATCAGTATGGCTGCATCATTTGCGGAATACATCAGCAGAATATGCAGTGCCTGATCTAACGTCATGGTATCGCCGCTTTTCAGTCCGCAGAGCTGAGCACCGGACTCCGTGATCTTAACGGAATTCGTGGCAGTAAGTATCGTATCCAAAGATGCGTTTTTCAGTGCTACCAATGCCGTCATTACCTTCGTCAGGCTGGCGGGATAAAGCCGCTCATAGGCATTTTTTGAATACAGTACTTCTTTGTTATTCACATCGAACAATACCGCCGCCGACGCCTGGGTCATATCCACGCTGCCGTCTCCGGTATTGTCCCCGGTAACCACGCACAGATCCTGGGCGAATGTTGCTGCTTTGTCTTCTCCCGTTCCGGCGAGAACATTAAAACTGCTGACGTTAGAATCCACGTCATAGGGAAACACATAGGCTACATTACCACATCCCGTCAGCATTATCATACAAAGTACTGTCGAAATGCAGGAAGTAATCATACGAAATTTATTTGTACATCTCACGCCACTCTAAATCTCCTCTGTCTAAGGACTTGATCAACAGTTCTGCGCTGGCAAGATTCGTTGCCAGTGGGATATTATGCATATCACAGAGACGCATTACATTACTCACATCCGGTTCATGTGCCTTCGGCGCCAGCGGATCCCGCAGAAAGATTACCAGATCGATCTCATTGTGTTCGATCTGTGCACCAATCTGCTGCTCACCGCCCAGATGACCCGCCAGATATTTGTGAACGTTAAGATTGGTAACCTCTTCGATCAGCCTTCCGGTAGTTCCGGTAGCGTACAATTCATTTTTGCTCAGGATTCCCCGATAAGCAATGCAGAAGTTCTGCATTAATTTCTTTTTGGCATCATGTGCAATCAGTGCAATGTTCATACTCTATACCCCTTCTTCTCTTCTATCTTTAGCCTTTCTTCGCCTGAAGCCGTACATTCATTACAACTCCCATCCCAATATACAGGCTGAGTAAGGATGTCAGTCCATAACTGACAAAAGGCAGCGGAAGTCCTGTGTTCGGGAGAATAAATGTTGCAACTCCGATATTTACAAAGCTCTGGAAGGCGATCAGGCCTCCCATAGACGCGGCGATAATGGTTCCTGCAACATCCTTTGCCTTTGATGCGATGGATATGCATTCCATCGCCGTGAAAAGCAGTAGAATAATAACCGCTATACTTCCCTTAAATCCGAACTCTTCCCCGATTACCGCAAATATGAAATCGGTTTCCGCTTCTGACAGGAAATTGCCGTTTTTCACCGATGTGATCTCGTTATTTTTATAGCCCTTGCCGTTCAGTTCCCCGGAGCCGATGGCCGTTACGGAATTCAGCTGCTGGTATGCCAGATCCGTGGAATATTCCTCCGGATTCACAAAGGCAAGAATACGATTTCTCTGATAGGTCTCCAATATGGTACTGTCCGGCTGCATTGCCAGTGATACCAGAATAATGATAGCCGGAACGGCTACCGCCAAAGCTCCGAAGATCAGTTTATAACTGATGCCGCCGGTGTACAGAATCACGCAGAAAATAAAGATCAGTACAATACTTGTAGACAGTGCCGGCTGTTCCTTTACCATGATCCAGGGAACTCCCATAAGTACCGCGATCAGAGCGATCACACGGAAGGTGTTCAGCTTCTCCTTATATTTCATAATAAACTGTGCAAAGAATAAAATCAATAAAATTTTTGCAAGTTCCGAAGGTTGAAATTGCAGTCCGCCGATCTTCAGCCATCTCTGTGCTCCGTTGCCTTCTTCGCCCATCAAAATGACCAGTCCTAACAGGACAAGATTGCCAATATACATCAGCCAGTATAGCTTCAGCAGAATGGAATAATTAAAAAAAGAAAGGACGATCATGATAACCAATCCGACTGCCACACCGGCAATCTGCTTGTTCTGCTGTGCCGGTTCGGCGCTGCCGATCGTCAGTATTCCGACGACCGACAGTGCAAGCACCAATATGATCAATTTAAAATCATAATCCCGTAATCTATAATGTTTAAACATTTATCAGCCTTTCTGTTTCTTATGTATTCATGGCATTTTTGCATTTTTCTGCAGATCCAGGATCGGTATATTGGCAATCAGGCTGGGAGTTTTATTCCGTCCGCCCTTATTATTGCCCTTCGCCTGTATCTCGATCTCCATGTGGTCTGTGTCAATGCGCATATACTTGGAGATCACTTTGGTAATATCTGCCTTGATCAGTTCCATCATCTCCGGCGAACAGTTTACCCTGTCGGATATCAACAGAATTTTCAACCGGTCCTTTGCCACCTGGCAGGAACTTTTCCTGCGAAAAAAATGTTTCATATTCATCCGTCTCCTTCCTATACTTTTCGAAAAATACCGGTTACTTTTGTCCAGAAAGACATACCTTTTTCGAAGTCCAGGAAGGGAATTTCTCTTCCTCGCAGACGTTCCACCACATTGTAATATGCTTTTCCCGCCGGTGTATCATTCCCTACAAGCGGTTCTCCCTGATTCGTGGCGATCACCACGTTTTCATCATCCGGAATGATTCCGATGAGAGGTATCGCAAGAATATCCACCACATCATCCGCAGACATCATATCTCCCCGGCGCACCATATCCATACGCAGTCTGTTGATTACCAGATCCATCTGTTTAAATCCATTGGCTTCCAACAGTCCTATGATACGATCTGCATCCCGGATAGCAGATACCTCCGGCGTGGTTACGACTAACGCCCGGTCCGCTCCGGCGATGGCATTCTGGAATCCCTGTTCGATCCCCGCAGGGCAGTCTAAAATAATATAATCAAACTGTTCCCGCAGGTGGTCTATGACCTTCACCATCTGCCCCGGGGTGACCGCGCTTTTGTCTCTGGTCTGTGCCGAAGGCATCAGATAGAGTCCGGGATGTCTCTTATCACGAATCAATGCCTGCTTGATGCGGCAGTTACCTTCCACCACATCCACCAGGTTATATACGATACGGTTCTCCAGTCCCATGACAACATCGAGATTGCGCAGTCCGATATCCGTATCGATGAGGCAGACTTTACAGCCCGCCTTTGCAAGACCTGTTCCGACATTTGCAGATGTAGTGGTCTTACCTACACCGCCTTTTCCTGAAGTGACGACAATGACTTCGGAGCTTTTCTTCTCCGTGGAAACATTTTGTTCCATATTGGATTCCTCCTGTTTTATTTTGTCGTCCCCTGGATCCTGTTAAAAGGCACCCAGTAATTCTTTTGTAAGGGGATCAAATACGATCTTCCCACCCTTCAGGTGTGCAATTTTCGGTTGTACTTTGGGGTGTATTCCCCATTTCAACTGTTTCGCATTGGTTTTATATTTGAAATCGCCGATTTTTAATCTTTCCGGCTCCATTTCAAGCGCTACGATATAGGCATCTTCTCTGCCGTCTCCTCCGGCATAAGCTTCGCCATACAGGCCTCCCAAAATGATAATGTTGCCTGCAGAAAACACTGCACTTCCCGGATAGACATCCCCCAGCACCACAATGCTGTTCTCCGTCTCGATCACTTCCCGGTTCTTCAGAGTTCCTTTATAGAATTGTCCTCCTTCCGTACCGGACAGCTTTTTATCCATATGTTGAAGTGCCTTGATGAAATTTTTATTGGTATCGTCATCATGTCCGACAATACAGGCGATCCTGACATTGCTGTTAACGCGGATGGTATCCAAAATCAGAATTTCTTCTGCTTCTGTAACCTTCCGCCCCTCCATAGACAGTGCCATGGTGGAGCTTCCGAAAAAATTCCTTGCTTCTGTAAATTTTACCGTAAGTTCCTGTAAAATTTCCTCCATGGAAGCATCCTCTCTCATCAAAAGCGTAATACCATTTGGAAAACTTTTAATCAATACTGCATCTTTCATGTTCTATACCTGTCTTTTTAATTTATCTATCCGGAGTCCCACATTCGCATAATCGCTTCTTTGAAGCTTTCCTTTTGCGAATAGGATCACATCTCGTTCGATACCGCATTATCCAGTGCATCTGCCGTACCGGTAATCAGATCATCCTCTTCTGCCAGTCCATAATAATACTTAATAATGTCTCTGGTGAACTGAGCCGCATAGTCAGAGGAATATCCGAAGGGGATTCGGGTCGCAATAGCGATCTCCGGATTCTCATACGGTGCATAGCAGATAAACAGTGCGTGGTTCGGTCTGGAGGCAGTCTGCTCTGCTGTACCGGTCTTACCTGCCGCATTTACCGCCAGATCACTGAAATACTTTTTATTCTCCACCACCTGACGCATTCCCAGATGAAAAGCATTCCAGTATTCCTGCGGCAGATCGATCTGATTACGCACCTCTGCATGATATTCTTTCAGCAGATTCCCCTGGGAATCTGTGGTCTTATCTAAAAGGGTCAGATTATAGCAGGTACCGCTGTTGGCAATGGTAGTAACATATCTGGCCAGTCCTACCGTCGTATAGCTGTTACTGCCCTGTCCGATAGCGGAACGAACCGGGTCCTTGGCAGACACATCCGGAGCATATTCACCAATCTCCACGCCCGACTTATCCGTCAATCCATACAGATCCGCATATTTACTTAAAGTATCCAGACCCTCTTCCTCATTATAGGTACCACTTCTTGTAGCCAGTTGATAGCCGACATTATAGAAGAAATAGTTACAGGAGTCTTTGATGGCTGATGTAACATTCTCATAACCATGTCCGGAGATCCTCCAGCATCTGGGAGATGGTGTGATCTCAGTAAAGGTTCCGACACAGTTCACTTTGGTCTGCAGACTGATCACATTCTCCATCAGCCCCGCCGTAGCAGATACTATCTTAAAAGTAGATCCGGGGGCTGCCTTGTATTGTGTTGCAAAATTCAACTGGGGACTGGACTTGTCCGCATTCAGCTGCGCATAATATTCCGCATCCACAGTATTTGCCATTTTATTGTTGTCATAACCGGGGTAAGATACCATGGCAAGCACGTCACCCGTATTGACATCCGTAATTACCACAGAGGCATTGCAGGGATCCAGCGCCAGCTGTGCCGGTGTGATCTCCAGATTATTGATCCTGTTCATCATAAACTGATATGCCGACAGTTTTCCGGAATACAGAGCTTCCTCATCTTCCGCAGGAATATCCACCACCTGTTGTTCACATAAGAGCATGCAGATCTGTCTGCCGGTGATCTTATCATTTAACAACATATATTTATAAAATCGTTTCTGAAATTCTGCCGTATGATCCACTTCATCAATCATGTAATCCAACAGTTTGTCATACACCTCTGCGGAATCGGAATATTTATCATTCAGTTCCAGCTTGCTGACATCGATCCAGTTCATAGCAATGCAATACTGAAGGTATTCCTTCAAAGAGATGACCTCTTCCTTTGCCCAGGCATTCTGTGTGGCATCGTTATCATCCACCAGTTCTTTGATGATAACGCCGTTCTCTCTAAGGAGACTCACAATATTGCTCTGGTAGACCTGATACTCCTTAGATAACTTATTGTACGGTGTTGCCCCGTCCGTAAGTTCGTACGTAAGCTTATCATAAACACCCTGTTTATACTCCAGATAGGCTGCGTACACAGCCTGCTCCGTCTCTTTTGCGTCCTCTGCTTCAAAGTGCTTTCTGTTCAGTATATTGTTATTGATCATGGCAAAATACACATCGTAGATGGGTATCTTGATGGAAGAGCTTTTCGCATTTTCCGGCAGGTTAAACTCTTTGGCATTGATGATCTTGCTGGCTACCAGACCAGCAAGCTTCTGCTCCACAATATTATAAACCGCTTCTGTAAGATCCTTATCGATGGTCAGGTAGACATCCGCACCCGGCTGTGCCTCCTTACGTTCCAAAATGGTGATCACCTTACCGGTAACATCCACCACTACTTTCTCACTGCCCTTAATACCCTGCAGCGTCGTCTCCATATAAGCTTCCATACCGCTCTTACCTACCACATCGTTGATGGAATAAGAGTCTTCACTTCCGCCTTCCGCTACGACCTGCGCATTTAATTCCGTCAGTTCATCGGAAGAAATCTTGCCGGTATATCCCAGCACATGTGCGAAATATTTACTGTCTATATAATGTCTCACCGTGTCTTCCACAATAGACACACCGTCTAACTGGTCGGAATTCTCCATGATAACGGCTACCGTCTCCTCACTGACATTGGTTGCCACAGTGGTTCCCACGTATTTACGGAATGAGGTCAGATTCATGGCATACCGGATGGTCACCATCTGCAGCCACTCTTCCTTCGTATAACCCTTTCCGGGTACAAAGGGAGTCTTATTGTCCTCAGGATCCTCGTACTGACCGATGGCAAAGCCCTTGGCACGGCTTAGGTATTCCATCAGTTCCTGGGCTGTCATGGCCTTTTCTTCCTCTGACAGCTTGTCGACGGTCTTGTATCCAAGTACGTCCGCCTGGAAACGGAGCAATGCCGTACCATCCACCGAATAAGCGAAATCACCGTCCTCATCGATCACGATCTTAAAATCCGTGATCACACTGTCCCCATTTTTCTCAATCAGTTTGATCAGACGATATACTACATCGTTCACCTTTGCATTCTTATTCCGGCTGGATTCAAATACATCCTCGATCTTCACGGAGTACGCCAGCTCATTTTCCGCAAGGACATTGCCGTTGCGGTCTAAAATACGGCCTCTGGTACTGGAGATATCTCTGGTCTTCTCGATCTGGAGAATAAAATCATTCAGATATTCTTCACCGTTTACGATCTGCAGATTAAAGCAGCGATATACGAGCACTCCGGCGAAAAAAACAAATAAAATCGCCAATACTGTCAGTCTGCTGGTCACAATATTTATAATGTGATCTTTGATTTCACGAAACAAATTTCTGTGCGCTCCTTTTTTCCTTCTCCTCCAGCTTCTGATTGATCTTCAAAATCAGAGGATACAAAATAATCGTAACAACGATAGTGTAAAGTGCCTCCGGAAGGATCACTTTGGTAAAATAATACGGGAAATAAAAACGCCCTCTCAACAGGAACATCAGAATATAGCAAATTAATCCATAAGAAATATCACTTACGACGATCAGTGCCAGTGGCAGTTTGATGTCTTCCGGATAAAAGATCCGGCAGAATTTTCCGTTCACAAAGCCTATGTACATCATGACCATGGCATAAAATCCAAGAAAACTGCCAAAAAAGATATCACATAAAAGCCCACAGGCAAACCCGATCAGAAGTCCCGCCTTCTCCCCTCTCATGAATCCGAAAGAAGAAGTCAGAATGATCATCAGATTGGGAATAATACCGCCTAATGCTAAACTGTTAAACACACTGCACTGCAGGATAAAGAATACAAGGATCAGTAACACGACCACGATCTTGCGTAGAATACTGCTGTTATTCTCCATCTGTGCCTCCTCCCGGAACCTGCTGCTTTTTGTCTGTAATGACAAGCACTTCGCTCAGATGTTCAAAATCCACCACCGGAGTCAGATATCCGGATTTGGTCAGATTATTTGTATCTTTGTTGATGGTGCTGATATAACCGATCAGGATATTGGGCAGATATTTGTCACTGATATCGGAGGTTACGACCTTATCTCCCTCTGCGACCGCATCCTGACTGTCTACCAGCTTGCTGAAAGAGATCACTCCCTGCGCCATCAGCTGTAAATCTCCGGATACAATAAGATTATCCCCTGTTGCCAGTGTCATACCGCTGACATTGGAATTATCGGAGATGATCGATGTCACCCTGGACCAGTTCGGTCCCACAGAGGTAATCCGGCCTACCAGTCCGCCTCCGGCGATCACATTCATATCATCTGCAAGTCCGTCATTGGAACCCTTGTCGATGACAAAGGAGGAATACCAGTTCCCGGAATCTCTGCTGATGATCCTGGCTCCGATCTTATTATAATCTCCGTATTCCTCATCCAGCTCCAATAAGCCTCTTAATTCATTCAGTTCATATTTATCCTGCTGCAGCAGGGTGTTCTCCTCCGTGAGGGATGCCACCTGTTCCTTCAGGGCGCTGTTCTCCGCTAAAAGCGTGCGGATCTGCACCAGTTCATCCGAACGGTTCGATAACCATTCTCCCGCCTTGGCGATACCCTGTTCAAAGGGAACGATCACATATCCCACCACACGGTTAAACGGGCGGTTAAACACATTGGTCCCGAAGGTCACCAACATCATAACAGTACACAGGATAGTTAAAATAAAAAGGAGATATTTACTCGGTAAAGTAAACCTCTCCCCTTTTCTTTTTACGACTGGGCTCATTTACTCATCCCTTCAATTGCGTAAGCTACAGTTTTATAGTTATCATCCTTGATGATCTTGGCAAGTCCCGTTGCCACGCTGGTCAGAGGATTCTCTGCCACATTAACGTGCAATCCGGTACCTGTTGCCAGTCTCTCCGCCAAATGGCTCACCTGGGATGCGCCGCCGGTCAGATAAATGCCGTGACGGTAAATATCCGCTGCCAGTTCGGGAGGAGTCCTCTCTAAGATTACTTTTACGTTATCGATGATCGTATTGAAATGCTCTTCCAAGGACTCGTCCACCATTTTCGTGGGGATCTCACGTTCTACCGGAAGACCGGTTACAATATCTCTGCCGTATACAATGGCACCCTTGCCCTCTTCTTCCAGTTCTTTCAGAGCGATCTTCACATTCTCCGCGGTCTTGCCACCGATGATCAGTGAGAATTCTCTTCTGACCGCCGCACGGATGGCATCGTCGAATTTCATACCTCCCACCTTGATCAGACGGCTTAATACGATACCGCCCAAAGACAGGATGGAGATCTCCGTGGTCTCATAACCGACATTTACCACCAGCACACCCTGGGAATTTTTCACATCGATATCCAGTCCCAGCCCGTCCGCAACTGCCTTTTCCACGACCATGATCTTCTTCGCCTTCACATTGGCGCCCTTGATCAGATCATAGAAAGCTCTCTTCTCCACCTCGGTAACATCCGTCGGCACCGCAATGAAGAAATCGGAAGGCTTGGTATTGCCTTTTTGCAGATCTCCGATAAAATACTTCACCAGCGTCTCCATATTCTTAATGTCTGCGATCACTCCGTTGGAAAGTGGATAAGAAATATGAATATTGCCGGGAGCCTTCTCATACATTTCAAATGCGGAGTTGCCGTATGCAAATAAAGTATTCTTATTCTCGATGGCAATCATATTCTTCTCGATCATAATATTGTCATCATTGCGATTATAGATCTTTATGTTGTTGGTACCGAGATCGATACCGAATGCGTTGTTTGCCACTGTCGTTTTCCTTTCTTATATCATCTCAATAATTTTTGTTCTTTAAAGCTAGTATACCTGTTATCCCCGATAATAATGTGGTCTAACAGTGGAATATCCATCTGTTCTCCCGCTCCGGCCACGTTGTCGGTAAGTTCTCTGTCCGCTCTGCTGGGCGTTGGATCACCGCTTGGATGATTATGCACAAGGATAATATTCACCGCTTTATCTTTCAATGCTTCTAAAAATATCTCTCTGGGAGATATCAGTGCCATGTTCACACAGCCGTCCGACAGTTTTTTCTCCCGGATCAGCTGTCCTTTTGCATCCAGGCAGAGCAGATATACACACTCTGTATCCTTATGGCGCAGCTTCTCCATGAAATATTCCGCCACCATATCCGCTCTGGTAAAACAGATCCCGGTGCTTGCTCTCGCCCGGCTCATACGATTGGATAATTCGGCGATACATTTTAATTTCACTGCTTTCACTATGCCGATCCCACGAATCTGTGTCAGTTCCTCCACGCTTACGTCGTGTAGGCCCAAAAGTCCTTCCCTGGGATATTTTGCCAGTGCCAGAACCTTTTCCGCCAGTTCCAATGCGGAAGTGTCTTTGGTTCCGGTTCGCAGGATGACTGCCAGAAGCTCCGCTTCCGTAAGGTTCTCCGGACCGAAGTTTAAGAATCTCTCATAAGGCAGCTGTAAATCCGTTACATGTTGTGTTAATTTTGCAGGCATAAGTCTCCTTCTGCCTTCTCCGACGTATGTTCTCTAACGGATAAAACGGTATACCACAAAAGCAATGATCACACCGATCACGCTGGCAATGGTAATGTTAAACTCCAGTCCAAAGGTAAGAATGATAAAACCGAGATTCAGTTCCACCGGGCTGCTGAGTCCAAAATTCTGTCCGTAATTCAGAAAAGTACCGTCAAAATAAGTTCCTATAAATCTGCCGATCACAAATCCGATCAGTACCAGGACAATCAATACCCAATTAATTCTCTTCAAGGCATTTCCTCTTCTTTCTTTTCTTGTGTACTCTCTGTATCCGTCCGGTCTCCCCATAAGTCCCATCTTCCATACGTCTTTTTATACTATCACAAAAAGCTTCTTCTGTACACAAATTTAGTGGATTTTATTTTGCGCTTTTTCTACAGGATTCGTATTCCCAGGCAGGTTCTATATTGCCTGCCTTATCTGTTCTTCTGTCACGATTCCCTTCTTAAGCAACGCCTGCAGGGATTTCAGAATGCCGAACTTGGCATGCTGCCAGGTCAGTCCACCCTGAAAATATACGGCATAGGGAGGCTTAATGGGACCGTCTGCTGACAATTCAATGGAGGATCCGGATACAAATGCCCCTGCCGCCATGATGACCTGTGCATCATATCCCGGCATATCCCAGGGTTCCGGCGTTACATGGCTGTCTACCGGAGCCGCTGCCTGGATTCCCTGACAGAAGCCGATGACGCCTTCCGGCTGTCCAAACGTTACCGCCTGGATAATATCATGTCTGCTCTCTGTACCGTTCGGTACTACCGCAAAACCTAATTTTTCATAGACATTAGCTGCAAAGATCGCTCCCTTTAATGCACCCGCCGTCACAGTAGGTGCCAGGAAAAATCCCTGATAAAAATCCTTCAGAATACCAAGAGATGCTCCTACTTCCTTTCCGAGTCCCGGGGAAGTCAGACGGTATGCCGCATTTTCCACGCATTCCTTTTTACCGGCGATATAGCCGCCGATGGGAGCCAGTCCGCCGCCGGGGTTTTTGATGAGGGATCCCACGATCATGTCCGCACCCACATCGGAGGGTTCCATCGTCTCCACGAATTCTCCGTAGCAGTTATCCACCATGCAGATTACATCCGGCTTGATGCCTTTGATAAAGGCGATCAGCTCACCGATGCGCTGTACCGACAGGGTCGGTCTGGTCTGATATCCCTTGGATCTCTGGATCGTTACCAGATGGGTCTTCTCATTAATGTTTTCACGGATCTTATCATAATCAAAGCTTCCGTCCGGCAGCAGGTCTACCTGGCGATAAGTTACACCGTATTCTGCCAGAGACCCTTTAGACGGGCGGATGCCGATGACTTCTTCCAAAGTATCATACGGCTTGCCTACGGGGGATAACAGCTCGTCTCCGGGTCTTAAGTTGCTCATCAGAGCCAGTGAAAGTGCATGGGTGCCGCAGGTGATCTGGGGACGCACCAGGGCATCCTCCGTATGGAAGGTTGCTGCATATACTGCTTCCAGAGTATCCCTTCCCAGATCATTATATCCGTAGCCGGTAGTACCCAGCAGACAGGCTTCACTTACCTGATGCTGTTGCATGGCTTTTACCACCTTTAGCTGATTATACTCCGCATTCCCATCCACCTCGTCAAAACGCTCCCGCAGACTTTTCTCAATGGCGCATCCATAGTCATATACCGTCTTACTAATCCCCATGGAAAGATACATTTCTTCATTGCTGTTATTGCTGTTTTTCATAGATCCCTTTTTCTCCTAATTCCTTTATCATATATTCTAAAATTTTCTCTTCGTCATAGTCAAATTGGTGTTTATCCAGCCAGGTAACTTCGTTCTCCCTGCGGAACCAGGTCAGCTGTCTCTTGGCAAAATGCCTGGTGTCCCGCTTCAGAGTATACACCGCTTCCTCCAGGCTGCATTCCCCGTCCAGGTACTCCAGGATCTCTTTGTACCCCAGTCCCTGCATGGATACCATTCCTCTGTGACAGCCTTTTGTTTTCAGGCTTCTGACTTCTTCCACCAGTCCTTCCGACAGCATTTCATCAATGCGGTTTTCGATCCGCGCATACAGCTTTTCTCTGTCATCCGTCAGGACAAAATAGCTGAAATTATAAGGACTCGTCCGTTCTTTTTCTCGTTCATTATGAGTAGAGATCGGTTCCCCGGTCAATTCATAATATTCCAGTGCACGGATGGTTCGCTTGATATTGTTTGCATGAATGTTATCTGCTGAAACCGGATCAATTTTTCTGAGCATGTCATGTAGTACTTCCGGTCCCTTTTCTTTCGCAAGATGTTCCATTTTTTCCCGATATTCAGTATTCTCTTCGTTCTCTGTAAAATCAATACCCCGAAGTACCGCCTGAATATAGAACCCGGTGCCTCCCACCAGAATGGGAATATGTCCCCTGTCATAGATCTGTTCCATGCATTCGAGACATCGTTTTTGGAATACCACAACATTAAATTCTTCCCACGGCTCCAGAATGTCGATCAGATGATGGGGCACTCCCTGCATTTCCTCCGGGCGGATCTTGGCGGAACCGATATCCATATGTTTATATACCTGCATGGAATCTGCCGAAAGAATCTCTCCGTCTATGGTTTTTGCCAGCGCAATGGACAATTTCGTCTTGCCTGCTGCGGTGGGACCGGTCAGTACGACCAGCGGTCTTTTTATAGATTGTGTTACCGACATAATTCTTCTTCCTTACACATTATCCATTATTATTCTGGGTGCAGTTTGCCGCATCAATGGCGATGACTAACATCAGCCCTTCCAGTTCATCCTTCGGATCCGCAAAGTTAATCGTGTAGGTATCTCCCCAACGGAACAGTTCCTTAGAGATATGAATGATACTGCTGCATCCGTTGTATACATCATAATCCCATCCCAGAAAATCTCCTTCCACACGCCAGCCGTTGTAATCGATCTCGTACCTTGGCTTGAAAAAGGAGAACTGCTTGCGGATCTCGCCCCTTATCTGTCCGTTAATTTCGATTTCAAATGCCGGGAGCAGGGTCAACAGCCGCTGTCTGATAACACCCAGTTCACGATTGTTTCTGTCATATACATGCAGCTGGTGTCCTAAGGAAAAAAACTCCGCCTTTACAAAATATTTTGCATTTTCATTTTCGTCATATACGTCATAAGAATCTGTCCAGGAAAATACTCGTTGTTTGATCAGTAAGCGCATTATACAATCCTCTTAAATTTCTTCTCCAGGTCAGTCTCCGTCATGGTAATGATGGTAGGTCTGCCGTGGGGACAGTTGTAGGGGTTATCCAGTGTCAGAAGTTCATCGATCAGCTGATCCGCCTCCTGAAGGCTTAATCGGTTGTTACCTTTAACAGCTGCCTTGCAGGACATGGATGCAATCTTCTCCTCGATGACCTGGAAGCTTCCGCGGTTGCCGGTCTCCTGTGACAGCTCATCAAGCACCGCTAAAAACAGTTCTCTCTCGCTGCACCCGTAGAGGTCTACCGGTACACTGCGCAGGGCATATTCGTTGCCGCCGAAGGCTTCGATCTCAAATCCAAGCTGTGAAAAGGCATCCTCATAGGTGTGAAGAATGCTTTCCTCCTGTCCCGTGAGACTTACAATGATGGGCGGCATCAGGCGCTGGGATATCACACTTTTTTCATGGAACTGCTTCATCAGACGTTCGTATTTCACCTTCTCATGGGCAGCATGCTGGTCAATGATGAACAGCTTATCCTCGAACTGGATCAACCAGTAGGTATCGAAGACCTGTCCGATGATACGATAGCGGCTGCGGTTCTGCACAGATAACAATTTCTCTTCAAACAGATTCATCTGCTGTACATCCTTCACCACGGGTTCCATGTCCATAGCCGATGGCTGTCTCTCCGCAGGAATACCATCTACGGCTTCCATCACCTCAGCGGTCTCCGGACAGATGACAGGCTCCAAAGATGTTGGTTTCAATGGTTCTGCCTCTACGAAGAAATCGTCCTCTTTCGGTTCCGGTGCTGCCACAGGTGCAGCAGGCTGTTCCTCTGTCTGCGCACTTATAGACTCCGGTTTACGGATACTGGTCTGTATGCCTGCATGTGCCTCCTGCCAGATCGGCTTCTGTATAAATTCCCTCCGGTCTTTCGGTACCGCTTCATATTTGGCAGCCTCCATGACGCGGTAGCTTTCTTCTCTTTTTTTCTCGAACACCTCCGGCGTGTGTTCCTTCCAGGAAGCTTTCCTGTCTTCCTGCTCCTTTTTCTGAATGGATTTTTCATCCTCTAAGGAAGCATCCGGGATCATTTCCCGGTTCCGCAGGGTTGTTGCTATATTCTCGCTCAGCATTCTGGCAAATGCCATGCCATCTGAGAACCGTACATCCATTTTGGAGGGATGTACGTTCACATCCACGGTCTCCGTATCCATCGTAATATGCAGCACGCACAATGGAAATTTATGCTGCATCAGATACTGCTTATAACCTTCTTCAATGGCTTTAGCAATCACGCCGCTGCGGATAAAGCGACCGTTGATAAAATAGATCTCAAAATTGCGGTTGGAACGTACCAGCACCGGTTTTCCCAAATATCCCTCTACCTTAATGCCGTTTTCTTCCATCTGGATCGGTACCAGCTGTGCAGCGATCTCTCTGCCGTAGATCCGGTAGATGACTTCCCGCAGATCACCATTTCCGGAGGTATGGAATCTGGTCTGATTCCCCAGTACGAATTTGAAAGAGATATCCGGTCTGGACAGTGCCAGATGTTCCATCAGATCCGTGATATAACTGCCCTCCGTGGCAGGCTGTTTTAAAAATTTCCGGCGTACCGGCGTATTGAAGAACAAATTTCTCATGAGGAATGTGGTACCGTCCGGTGCGCCGATCTCATCGATAGACTGTTCCTTTGCCCCCTCTAACACCATGCGGGTTCCGGTGAGATTTTCCTTTCTCTTGGTGATGATCTCCACACGGGACACCGCCGCGATACTGGACAGAGCCTCACCACGGAAGCCAAGGCTTGCGATATGGTTCAAGTCGTCCGCATCTTCGATTTTGCTGGTGGCATGCCGCAGAAACGCTGTGGGAAGCTGTTCCCGTTCAATGCCGCAGCCGTTATCCGTCACACGGATGAACTCAATACCACCTTCTTTTACCTCTACCGTAATCGCCGTGGAACCGGCATCTATGGCATTTTCCACCAGCTCTTTCACCACGCTGGCAGGTCGTTCTACCACCTCACCGGCAGCGATCCTGTCGATCGTCCGGGAGTCCAGTACATGTATTCCCATATATCTACCTATGCCTTTCCCTTATAACTAACCGTTCCAGCGGTTCTTTAGCTTATTCTGTAACCGGTACAGGGTGTTCAGTGCATCTAACGGGGTCAGAGTCGTCACCTCAATCTCCATCAGTTCCTTCAGAATATCCTCATCCGTCACAGTGTCGAACAGAGACATCTGTGCCAGATCCACCTCATCGTATTTGGGCTGTTTTTTTGCCTTGCCATCGTTTTTATTATCGATAGCGATGCTCTGCACCTTTTCCGTAATATCATTGTCCGACAGCTGTTCCACGATCTCCTTGGCACGGTCAATGACCATATCCGGCACTCCTGCCAACTTTGCTACCTGGATGCCGTAGCTCTTGTCCGCACCGCCCTTTACGATCTTACGTAAGAACACGATATCGTCGCCACATTCCTTCACAGCAATGCAATAGTTGTTCACATTATTCATTTTGCCTTCCAGCTCGGTCAGCTCATGGTAATGGGTGGCGAACAGCGTCTTGGCTCCTAAAAGCTTGCGGTTGCTGATATGTTCGATCACTGCCCAGGCAATGCTCAGTCCGTCAAAAGTGGAAGTTCCTCTTCCGATCTCATCTAAGATCAGAAGGCTCTTGGAAGTGGCATTCCGTAAGATATTCGCCACCTCATTCATCTCCACCATGAAAGTGGACTGACCGCTGGCCAGATCATCCGAAGCTCCCACACGGGTAAAGATTCGGTCTACAATACCAATATTAGCGGTTCTGGCAGGGACGAAGCACCCGATCTGCGCCATCAGTACGATCAGTGCCGTCTGACGCATGTATGTGGACTTACCTGCCATATTGGGACCGGTAATGACACTGATACAATGACTGCCATTATCCAGATAAGTGTCATTGGCAATAAACATATCATTGGTGATCATCTGTTCCACCACAGGGTGTCTTCCGTCCTTGATGTCAATAACACCCTTTTCATTTAACTTCGGACGTACATAATGATTGCGCTCCGAAACCAACGACAGGGACGCATACACATCCAGCTTTGCAATCGCTTTCGCGGTGTTCTGGATGCGGACCAGTTCCTGAGCAATGGTATCCCTTATTCTACAGAACACATCATATTCCAGCGTCTGGAGCTTGTCCTCCGCATTTAAGATAGTGTCCTCCAATTCCTTCAACCGCGGTGTGGTATATCGTTCCGCATTTGCCAGAGTCTGCTTGCGGATATAGTCCTCCGGCACCAGATCCTTGTAAGAATTGGTCACCTCGAAATAATAACCGAATACTTTGTTATATTTGATCTTCAGATTCTTGATCCCGGTACGTTCTCTGTCTTCTTCCTCTAACTGTGCCAGCCACTGTTTTCCGTCATGCTTGGCGCTTCGCAGTCTGTCTATGGTCTCATCGAACCCATCTTTGATCATTCCACCTTCCCTTATGGAGATTGGCGGTTCTTCAATGATCGCTTCATCGATCAGCTGATAGATGTCCTCCAGTCCGTCAATCTGCTCCCGGATTTCCGTCAGTTCATCTTTTTCAAATGCAGACAACACCGTCTTAATAGGCGGCAGCATCTCCAGGGAATTCCGAAATGCGATCAGATCTCTGGGATTTGCCGTCTTATAAGTCACCTTACTGAGCAGTCGCTCCAGATCGTAGATGGGATTTAAGTATTCCCGGATCTCATCCCTGGAGATAGAGTCCTGATTCAGCTCCTGGATAGCATCCAGACGTTTCTCCATCTCATCCTTCTCAATCAATGGCTGTTCAATATAATTGCGCAGAAGCCTGGCGCCCATGGCAGTCTTCGTCTTGTCTAACACCCACAAAAGTGAACCTCTCTTCTGCTTCTCTCTGAGGGTCTCCGTCAGTTCCAGATTTCTTCTGGTGGAACTGTCCAGCAGCATATATTTGCTGGTAAGATAGGGATAAATATGGGTAAAATGCTCCAGATCCGTCTTCTGTGTATCATACAGATACTGCAACAGTGCTCCCGCCGCTAAAAGTCCCGTAGGGAATTCTTCGACGCCAAGTCCGATCAGCGTATTTACCTTAAAATGCTTCATAAGGATCCGTCTGCACCCGTCATCATCGAACATATGGGATTCCAGCGCATTGACGGAGATATGTAAGCGGGACTTTAAGTCATTCACATCAAAGCCACTGACTAAAAATGCCTCGTTGCAGATGATTTCAGAAGGTTCGTACTTCATCAGTTCATCATTTAATTTTTTCAAATCTTCAACTTCCGTCACATAATAATCACCGGTAGTTACATCTGCAGCGGAGATACCGATACCGTCCGAAGTATAGGCGATGCTCAGCAGATAATTATTTTTGCCGGCTTCCAGTGATTGTACGTTTAAGTTGGTACCGGGTGTCACCACACGGATCACTTCCCTCTTCACCAGTCCCTTGGCAAGCTTCGGATCCTCCACCTGTTCACAGATAGCTACTTTATAGCCGCGGCTTACCAGTTTGGACAGATAGCCTTCCACGGCATGGTAAGGAATACCGCACATGGGCGCACGTTCCTCCAGGCCACAGCTTTTTCCCGTCAGTGTGATCTCCAGTTCTTTGGAAGCCACCAGCGCATCGTCGAAAAACATTTCATAGAAATCTCCCAGACGATAAAAAAGGATGCAGTCCTTATACTGCTCCTTGGTCTCCATATATTTTTGCATCATTGGTGTCAATTCAGCCATGATCTTCTCCTGTTCTGTAAAAAGGATCCACGACAAAGCGGACACGCAAAAGCTTGCGTATCCGCATCTATCTTAGCACAAAATATTGAGGTTGTAAATTAAAGAACCCCTATGAAAAATGATAGTTTTTCACACTTACTGCAGCTTTGCTGCGCGTTCCAGTGCATCATCAATATGGGCACAGACATTTTCTCTGCCCACCTTATCTAAAAATCCGCTCTTCTCCATGACATGCATGGGCTGTTCCCCTACATGGGACAGAATGATCTGGATGTTTTTCTTCTTACAGTCTGCATATAACTGCTCCAGATTATGCATAGCTGTGGCATCAATGGCGCTCACACTGCGCATACGCAGTACCAGGCAGTTCATCTTCTCATCTAATGTGATCTTCAGGATCTTGTCCGCTGCACCGAAGAATAAGGGACCACTCACTTCGTAGACCATGGTGTTGTGAGGTACGACTCTTAAGGACAGGCTGTCCGCATCATCATCCTCATCCACGTATTTCCAGCCTTCCACTTCCGTCACATCGCTCATACGCTTCATGAACAGAATGGCTGCCAATAAAATACCTACCTCAATCGCTACTACCAGATCGAATACGACAGTCAGTACAAATGTGGTCACCAGAACGATAATATCACTCTTGGGTGCGGTCTTGCACAGACCTACAAATTTACGCCAGTCGCACATATTGTAAGCCACCATGAACAGAATAGCTGCAATGGTGGGCATGGGGATCAGTGCTGCATAAGGCATCAGTACTACCAGAATCAACAAAAGGGTCACGGAATGCACCATACCGGCAATAGGGGTACGTCCGCCGTTTTTCACATTGGCCGCAGTTCTCGCGATGGCACCGGTGGCGGGGATTCCGCCGAACAATGCAGAAGTAATGTTGCCGGCACCCTGGGCGATCAGTTCCATATTGGAACGATGTCTGCTGTTCACCATACTGTCCGCTACCACGCAGGAAAGCAATGACTCAATGGCCGCCAGAATCGCGATGGTAAAAGCATCCGGCAGGACGTTCTGTACCGTTTTCAGGCTGAAAGCGGGCAGAGAAATGGACTGAAGCTTATTGGAAATCTCATACAGATCTCCAATTGTATTAACATTCATGTTAAGCAGTGCTACCATGGCACTTCCCACCAGTACCGCGATCAGAGAAGGGGGAATCTTCTTGCAAAAGCCCGGCAGATACTGCCACAGGATCAGGATCAGGAGACTGATCACACCTACAAGCAGTGCCTGCACATTTGTGGTGGAGATGAACTGAAATACTGCTTTCAGTTTATCCATGGTCTCGATCAGCGGCTCTTCGCTGACAATGGTCAGTCCCAGAAAGTCCTTGATCTGTCCGATAAAGATTGTCACAGCAATACCGGAAGTAAAACCGGTGGTGATCGTATAAGGTATAAACTTGATCAGATTGCCAAGTCGTAAGAAACCCATCAGGATCAGGATCACACCCGCTAACAATGTCGCTATGATCAGACCGTCCATCCCATTCTTCGCTACAATTCCAGCTACAATGGTGGCAAATGCCGCAGTAGGGCCTGCGATCTGTACACGGCTTCCACCTAAGAAAGAGATCACAAAGCCAGCGGTGATTGCTGTATAAATACCCTTTTCCGGTGTTACTCCGGAAGCCAGTGCCAGTGCAATGGATAAGGGCAGGGCAATGATCGCTACAATGATACCTGCGATCACATCTTTTACAAACTGTTCCTTCGTGTAGCTTTTCATCACAGAGAAAAGCTTCGGTTTCAATTTTTCCATAACATTCTCCTCAATATAATCTCCTCAGCAAAAAGACCCGTGTGAAATTATAAAATTTTTATAAAATCACACGGGTCTTATCATAGCTCTATTTTTTAAGCTTTGCAAGACTTTTTTATTATTTTAAACCTATTCTACAATACGGTTTTTACCGTTATTTTTGGCAGTATATAATTTCCGGTCCACAGACGTAAACAATAGATCCAGCTGTTTATCAGCCTCATAACGCTCCATTCCACCGCTGATGGTAATATCCGTCTGTCTGGTATTCTGGGAATATCTCCTTAAGCCTTCCTGGATATTCCGGAATGAATGTAACACTTGTTCCCGATCATCCTGTTCAAACACCAGCATAAACTCCTCGCCGCCGAACCGGGCTGCGATTCCTTTTCCCATCATTTCTTCCAGCATCAGTCTGCCGGCTTCCCGCAGTACATCATCCCCATATACATGCCCATAGGTATCATTGACTGCCTTGAAATCATCTACATCCATCAATACGATCCAGAAGCTCTTGCCCGGCTTGCATATCCATTCATTCACCTGATTTACAAGATAGCGCCGGTTATACAGCCTGGTCAAAGGATCATGGTTCGCTGCAAAGTTCAGATTTTCACTCAGACTCAGCAATTGCTTTCGTTGTTCCTCGTATCTTCTGAGCAATTCAAATATCATGGCAAATACAGACACTCCCACAATAACAAAGGAGCCAAGCGTAGTTCCGATTTTACCCGCTTCATCCATATTTCTCCATACGGAAGGCCGTTCAAAGCTGCTCATCATGATCACCAGATATTCCAGCAGTGTGACCGTAAAAGAAACGATCACCACATTTCTCGGGAAAAATATCGCCAGTCCAACGACCCCCAGGACCAGATATACGATAGAGGCATCCCCGTAGCAATAATACAAATAAGGAAATTCAAACCATACAAGTAGTAATATGATCAAGACCGCCGGTATTTGCACCTTTTTCGTAGTCCATCCGGCAATGCCGATGATCACGATCATCAGCAGGCATATCCCGCAGAGTATGGTCGGCAGTTTCATACCGTGAATGCAGAAATTGCAGATTGTTCCGATCAGATTTGCAATGCATGCCGTTATCGTCAGAATCTGATACATTTTCCAGGACATGTCTTGTTCCTGTTCCAGTTCTATTCTCTTTTTCTTCTCTTGTTCTTCCATTTCGATTCCCTTTTACTATTTATTCGCCTGTCATGTTCATGACTGAACCATATGTCCCATATAATAAAATCCATGACATTCATCCAGTGAAACATTCACAAGCTTTCCCACCAGTGATATATCTCCCGGAAAATGTACCAGCGTATTATTTGACATTCTCCCGGTCACTAAGGAACTGTCATTTTCATTGATCTCTTCTACCAGCACATCGCAGATCTGTCCCTGATACCTGGATACCTGTTCTCTGGCTGTCTCCTGCACAGTCTTAAGCACCCGGTCAAACTGCTCCTTTACCAGTTCCTCCGGCACCTGTTCCATGGCTGCCGCCGGTGTTCCGGTTCGTTTGGAATAGATAAAGGTAAAGGCATTATCGTATTTCACGCGACGGATCACATCGATGGTCTCGTCTACGTCTTCCTTCGTCTCTCCGGGGAATCCTACGATAATATCCGTAGTGATCGCCATATCCGGAATCTCCTTACGGATCTTCTCCGCCAGCTCCAGATACTGCTCCTTGGTATAACGACGGTTCATGGCTTTTAATATCTTCGTGGAACCGGACTGCAAAGGAAGATGGAGGTGTCTGCAGATCTTCTTGGAATGCTTCATCACCTCGATCAGCTCATCCGACAGATCCTTGGGGTGGGAAGTCATGAAACGGATCCTCTCCAATCCCTCGATTCTTTCTACCTCCTGCAAAAGCTGCGCAAAGGTAATGGGCTTTTCCAGGTTCTTACCGTAGGAATTTACATTCTGTCCCAGCAGCATGATCTCCACAACGCCGTCTGCCACCAGTCCCTTGATCTCCCGGATGATATCCTTCGGATGACGGCTTCGCTCCCTGCCACGCACATAGGGGACAATACAATAACTGCAGAAATTATTGCAGCCGAACATAATATTGATACCGGATTTGAAAGAATACTTTCTCTCCACCGGCAGATCTTCCACGATCTTGTCCGTATCCTTCCAGATATCAATGACCATTCCCTCATTTTCAAACAGGGAGCATAGCAGCTCTGCGAATTTGAAAATATTATGGGTTCCGAAGATCAGATCCACGAAACGATAACTGTTTTTAATCTTCTCAATCACAGAGGGTTCCTGCATCATACAGCCGCACAGTGCGATCTTCATGTGAGGATTTTTCCTCTTGTAGCCGTTTAGTACTCCAAGTCTTCCGTAGACACGCTGGTTGGCGTTATCTCTCACCGTACAGGTGTTATAGATCACAAAGTCCGCATTCTCATCTTCCATGATCTCATAGCCGACTTTTTCCAGGATTCCCACCAGTTTTTCCGAATCCCTGGCGTTCATCTGACATCCGAAGGTAGTCACACAGCAGGTAGGCTTTCTGCCCAGCTCTTCTCCAAGCTTTGCTACATAACCGGAGGCTTTCTCCATAAAATAATACTGTCTGTCAGTTTCGTTCATTTGTGCTACATTTATCATATAAAAAATATTGCCTTTCTAAATATCGGTATCTATTATCTGTCTGCGTATTTTGCCGCAATGGCGATCAATAGTCCGGTCGTCTTTTCCATGGACTGTACACAGGCATACTCATATCTGCCGTGATAATTTTCTCCGCCGGTGCACAGGTTCGGGCAGGGCAGCCCCATGAAGGACAGTCTGGCGCCGTCGGTACCGCCGCGGATGGGAGATACCTTGGGTTCGATTCCCAGCTCTTCCATGGCTGCTTTCGCATTGTCGATCAGGTGCATGTGCTGCTCCATGATCTCCCGCATATTATAATAAGAATCTTTCATATCCACTATGGCGGTGCCTTCCCCATACTTCCGGTTCAGGAAATCCGCACAGGACAAAAACAGCTCTTTTTTCTGTTCAAACAGCTGTCTGTTATGATCACGGATAATATAGTCGGCAGTAACCTCCTCCACATTGCCGCTTATGGCATCCAGATGGAAGAAGCCCTCATAGCCTTCGGTATACATTGGATTCTGCTCCACCGGCAGCAGCTTCTGGAACTCCTGTGCGATCAGGATGGCGTTTTTCATTTTGCCCTTGGCGGAACCGGGATGTACACTTCTGCCATAGACATGAAGCTTCGCTCCGGCAGCATTGAAGTTCTCATATTCCAATTCGCCCAGTGCACCACCGTCTACGGTATACGCATAATCCGCTCCGAACAGCTTCACATCAAAATGATCCGCTCCCGCGCCGACTTCCTCATCCGGTGTAAAACCAATGCGGATCTTGCCATGCTTTTTCTCCGGATGTTTTAACAAATCTTCCGCCATAGTCATGATCTCGGCAACTCCTGCCTTGTCATCTGCGCCAAGCAGAGTCGTTCCGTCTGTCACGATCAAATCTTTCCCCACATAATTTAACAGCTCCGGGAAATCCGTCGTCTTCATGACAATGTTCTCTGCTGCATTCAGTACGATATCTTTTCCGTCATAATTCTCCACGATCCGGGGCTTCACATTGGTATCCGTCACTGCGGGAGAAGTATCCATATGGGCAATAAATCCAAGCACCGGTGCATTCTCGCAGCCTGCGGATGCAGGAACGGTGGCATAGACATAGCAGTGCTCCCGATCATAAGTGATCTCTGTGGCGCCCATAGTCTCCAGTTCACTGACAAGCAGACCTGCCAGGTCATGCTGCTTCATGGTGCTGGGGGTCGTTGTGCTCTCTTCACTGGACTGGGTATCGATCTTCACATATCGTAAAAAGTTTTCAATCGTCTTAGTCATAATCTCACTCCTAACGTTTCTACACAAATACAACTTATCCGGGCTTGTACTTCTCTCAAATCCGTATAGCCACATCTCATTTATCATATCATGGTGACCGCACCGCTTCAATATTTAATTTCATTTCAGGGGTAATTTCTGGGGGTGATTTCCGGCGTGATCGTTCAGAGCTTATATGATCTTATTTCCCGACAGATTCCCTTCGACAGCATCACTACCGCCAGAAGATTCGGCACTGCCATCAGACCATTACAGATATCCGAAAAATCCCATACCGCTTCCAGCGAACAGACGGCACCTAAAAAAGCCGCTATACCATATCCCACTCGGTCCCATCCGGTCCGGCGGCAGCGTCCCATCAGATATTCAAATGCTTTCTCTCCCTGATATTCCCAGGCAATAATTGTAGCAAACGCAAACAATGCGATAGAGATCGTAAGCATCCATTCCCCCGCCCTGCCAAATGTGGTGGAAAATACAGCGATCATAAGCGCTGTTCCGTTCAAAAACTCCCCCTGCGCATCCCTCTGTCCCAGCATGCCGCTGGATGCTATGGCAAGCCCTGTCAGGGAACAGATCACAATGGTATCGATAAAAACTCCCGTCATGCTGATATAGCCTTGCCGTACCGCATCCGGTGTATCTGCACAAGCCGCGCTGATACCGGCTGCTCCGAGTCCCGCTTCGTTGGAAAATACACCACGGGAGACACCATAGCGCATAGCCTGCCTGCCGGAACATAAGAATCCAATGCTCCCTCCTGCCATAGCTTCAGGGCAGAAAGCACCGCATAAAATCTGCAGAATTCCTGCCGGTAGATTATGGAAATGCGTAAAGATCACCATGCCTGTTCCGAACAGATAAAATACTGCCATACAGGGCACCAGATATTCCGTGACCCTTGCTATTTTATCGATTCCTCCAAGGATTACCAGAATCGTAAGGATACCAAGCACCAGTCCTGTGGCTGTCCTGCCTACTCCAAAAGTCACAGCCAGTGCCTCCGCAATAGAATTCCCCTGTGTCATATTTCCCATACCAAAGGAGGCAAGTATTGCGAATATTGCAAACAGTACCGCAAGGATCCGCCCCATGCGTCTATACGGAAATGCATTTTGCAGAACATACATGGGGCCACCCACCGGTTTCCCCTTGTGTTCTCTTACACGATACCTGACACACAGCGTACTTTCCACCAGCTTGGTCGACAGCCCGATGATCCCGGACAATAACATCCAGAACAGTGCTCCCGGTCCTCCTAACACCATGGCAGTAGCCACGCCTACGATATTTCCCGTACCTATTGTTGCCGCCAGTTCCGTAGTCAGGGCTGAAACAGAAGAAACCCCTTCCCCATCTGTGCTTTTCCGGCTCTTAGAATGGAATACCAGCCCAAGTGCCGCCAACAGGTTTCTCAAGGGAAGAAAACGCAGACTTATCATCAGATAACAGCCACAGCCCAATAATAAAAAGATAAGCCAGGGTCCCCATACGATCCGGTCTGCCTGCTGTAAAAAGCCTTTTACCTCTGTGATCATAAAAAGTCTGTCTCCCTGACTTATTTTTCTAAAATATATTCTTTATTTTTCTGTTTTATACGTTGATATCACTGTCCGGCTGCTTTTCCGGATTCCTGTATTTTCCGGAATGTATTTACTTGTTATCCGGCAGAAAACCCGGGATTTTTTCTGCAATCTCCCGAATCCCAAACAGATATCCGACACCTTTCTCCAGTTGTCCTTCGGCAGCATTGAGCAGTGTTGCGATCAGATGCAGCTTATGCTCTCCGTATTCCAGGTCACTCGTATACTCACCGTCGTCGTTTTCCATGGCTGTCCGCTCCTTCGCTTCTGCTTCAGCTTCTATTTCAGCCTTTATTTCAGCCTCTTTATCCCACATGATCTGTGCATTGGTATCATAAGGCACCTCTCCTTCTATTTCCATATAGGTCCCGGAATCATAATCATGCAGATAGGACCGCATATAATCGGTGATAAAATAATAAGGGGCATCCACACCGATATCATCCCAGGTAACCGGTTCTGTCTCATCTTCCAGCACAATCTTCATGGCATAGAGTGTTCCGGTCTCAGAATCCACGACACACTCTATACTGACTCCCGTAACCTCCTCTTCCTTCATTCGCATACAGATATCATAGGCCATGATCGCTACTCCATCCGACAGCTTCTCATCATACAAAATATATCTTTTGATGGAAATATTATCTGCATCCATATTTTTGAAAAAATAATCCTCCGGGATCACTCCCATATCCTGAAAAGTGTAATTCCATTCCGTATTTAAAATATATTCATCGATCAGACTATATATTTCACCATCCGTTGCGGCTTCATAATCCTGTTCAGAGATATAGTACTGTTTCCCCAAAGCGATACCGTCTGCCAGATTTTGAAGTCTGCGCACGGTGTCTGTCTCATATTCTTCCTTCCAGACGGTATAATCCGTTCCTGTATTTGACATGCTGACTGACCGGGTCAGCCTGCTCTTATCCTGCAATCGTAACAGCCCTTCCGGTCCTGCGAATGCAAAGACGATCAACACAAGCAGTCCGCCCATACATAGCAGGAAATTCCGCCGGTTCTTATTCTCCTGTTTTTTCATATTCCGCCTTTTGCTCCCCTGTTGCTTTTATTGTTGACAGCCTGTATTTCCCCGGGAAAATATAACCGCATTACCGTGCCTTCTCCAAGCTTGCTGTCAATCTTCAGTTCCCCCTGATGCAGGGTGATGATCTTCTGACAGAGAGCCATTCCGATGCCGGCTCCGCCCTCCTTGCGGGATCTGGACTTATCCACCATATAAAAAGCCTCCGTGATCCTCGCAATCTCTTCCTTAGGGATCCCCCTGCCGTTGTCTACCACCTTGATCTCATAGCCCTGTGTGAGCTTCCTTCCCTTCATCAGGATAAATCCGCCTTCTTCCACAGCCTTTACAGCATTATCCAGCAGATTATATAACAGTGACAAAAGCAGATCCCTGTCACCTAAAATCACCCCTTTTTCCAGATCGATCTTTCCCCGGATCCCTTTGCGTTCAAAGGGGATCCGCATCGTATCCCGGATATTTTCCTCCAGTTCTTTCGTCGGAAGCTTCTTGAATTCTAATTCCTGTCTGTCCATTCCCACCAGCTCCAGCAATTTGTGAGACAGGCTTTCCAGACGTTTTCCCTGACTGAAAATATAATAGGCAGCTTCGCCCCGCTCCTGTTTCGTCAGTTCATAGGAGTTCAGCATATCCGCATATCCGATGATGGAAGTCAGCGGTGTCTTGAGTTCATGGGCAAACGCCGCCGTAAAATCCTCCTTCTGTTTTGCTTCCAGCTCTTTTTCCTCCATCTGACGTACCAGTCTGTCCGTCATCCGGTTAAAGCTCCGGGACAGTTCTCCGATCTCGTCTGTCCCCTGATAGACAGCCCTCTTCTCAAAATCCCCCCCTGCAATCCTTCCCGCAGTACGGTTTAACTGTTCTATGGGGCGGGTCAGATATCTGGACAGTAAAAAAGCTGCCACACCACCGATTACCACAAGACCTGCCAGAGCAATACCATATTGCCGCATCATATTGCTCCGCTCTTCATAAATACCGCTCAGGTCCTTCAATATCCCAAGATATACCGTATCTGCCGAATCCGTCGCCTGATCTTTGATGATGCTGAGCAGATAATAACACGATCCTGCCTTGCGGACACCGTAGACCTGATCTGCACCGGGATCCATAGTCCTGATCATTTCTTCCGCCAGGCTCCTGACCTCATCCTGTGGCAGCTTCAGGCTGCCCTCCAGAGTGATCGTGCCATCCGTTTCAAGGATCATACATTCCGTACCGTTCTGATCCGTCATCCGTTCTGTGGCAGAATTTCCAGCCTGTATCCCTGCAAATTCCGCTCCGTATTTTTCCATGTTCTGATACACCATATCATAAATGGTCTGAAAGAGAAGGTTCTCACGTTTTCCCTGCTCCGTCTCCCGTTCTAACATCCTGTTGAAATAGGAAAACAGCAGAAAGCTTCCAAACAACATGAAGGCTGCCGTAAGAAGTGCTGTGATGGAAAAAAATAATTTATGCGTGAACTTCATTCAAACGATACCCCACTTTATATACCGCTATAATAATATTTTCCCAATGTAACTTTTTCTTCAGCCTCTGCACATGCAGATCCACAGTCCGGCTCTGTCCCATATATTCGCCACCCCATACAGTCTCGTATATGGTTTCCCGGTACAATGCCCTGTTTTTATTCCTGGCGAATAATAACAGCAGATCGAATTCCTTCGGTGTCAGATAGATTTCCTCCCCGTCCAGAGTCACTCTGTGGGATGCCGTGTCTATGGTGACATTGCACGCCCGGATGACCGTCTCCGTCTTATGATATCTGCGCAGCACCGCCTCCACTCTGGCAAGCAGCTCTACGATCTCAAACGGCTTGGGCAGATAATCATCCGCCCCCATTCGGAGTCCTTTCACCTTATGTTCCGTAGATCCCAGTGCCGTCAGGAAGATCACCGGCAGTTCACAGTCTTTCGCATAATCCATCAGCTCATACCCGTTGATCCCCGGCAGCATAATATCTAACAGTGCGAGATCAAATTTCTCCCGTTCCATAAGATCTGCCGCGCTTTTTCCATCCGGCGCCCAGGTACACAGATACCCTGCCCTTGTCAGATTCATCCGGATCAGATTAGCGATTGGCTCTTCATCTTCTGCAATTAATATCCTGAACATTTCTTCTGCCCCTCATTCTATAAATTCTCATATTACTTTAACTCCTGATTGTATCCATTTTGTATCATCCAAAGCTATGCACTCTTTTCTCCTTAGTTCATACCATATAATAAATGTTTTTACGGAAAGGACAGCTGATTGCTATGAAAGATTATTCTTTCGAGGAACCTTTTGAAAAATATCCTCTTGCCATGGCTTATGTCCCCTGGCAGCATTTTACCCAAATGTATGAAAATCTGGAAAAAGGATACAGGACCGGTACTATTTTCCCCGAGCTTGACAAACCCTTTACAGGAAGGAGATGCGTCAAATGAACAGCGAAGAGAAAAAGCTGTATGATATCGGCATCGCTGATTTCGTCCTGACAGATCTGATGCTGTATCTGGACACCCACCCTTCGGACCAAAAAGCCATGGAATACTTCAATCACTACGCACGGATCAAAACACAGATGGAGCGGGAATTTGCAAGAGATCATTACCCACTGCGCAAGGATCTCGCCGAAAGTAACAGGGACTGGCGCTGGGGCAGTGCCCCTCTCCCCTGGGAAGGAGGCTGTAACTGATGTGGAACTATGAAAAAAGACTGCAATTTCCGGTAAATATCAAAGAGCCCAACGCGAAGCTGGCGCAGGTCATCATCTCCCAGTACGGCGGACCGGACGGTGAAATGGGCGCCAGCATGCGTTACCTGTCCCAGCGTTATTCCATGCCTTATAAGGAAGTTGCCGGACTGCTGACTGATATCGGGACGGAAGAACTGGGGCATCTTGAAATGGTAGCCACCATCGTCCACCAGCTGACCCGTAACCTCTCCATGGAAGAGATTGAGAAAAGCGGATTCGCCAACTATTACGTGGATCATACCATCGGTGTCTGGCCCCAGGCAGCAGGCGGTGTTCCCTTTAATGCCTGTGAGTTCCAGGTAAAGGGAGATATCATCACCGATCTGCACGAGGATATGGCTGCAGAGCAGAAAGCCCGCTCCACCTATGACAACATCTTACGTCTGATCAAGGATCCGGATATCTGCGAACCCATCAAATTCCTGCGTGCCCGCGAAGTCGTCCATTACCAGCGCTTCGGAGAAGCCCTCCGTATCACACAGGACCACCTGAATTCAAAGAACTTCTATGCCTTTAACCCCGGTTTTGACCGCTGTGAATCCTGTAACAATTAACCCTTCCACAAAAAGAGAATCCCTCACACAAAGAGGGATTCTCTGATCATGATCTTATTCCACATTAAATACCAAGAAAACTTTTTACGGTATCCTTCATTTTATCCACATCACACTGCGTATCATGAAGTATAGGTGCGGTACGGATCTCTTCGATAGCTCCGGGTACCTTCACCTTAGCAATTTTGGATAATTCATCCACCAGTTCAAAATCACCCATTACATCATATTTGGTATCAATCGCATCCATGACGCTTCTGGTGAATTTGAAGGGGCTTGCGGTAGAAGCAATGACGGTAGTCTTATGATCTCCGGTCTCTGCCACATATTTTCCGTATACTGCGGAAGCTACTGCGGTATGGGTATCGATCACATAGCCGCATTTCTCATACAGACGGCGGATTTCTGCTGCTGTCTCTGCCTCACTTGCGAAGTTACCATAGAAGTCAGCCAGCTGTGCCTTCATTTCTTCGGTGATCTCGTATTTGCCGTTGCCGGTCAGCGCACTCATCAGCTCCCGGTTTTTATCTGCATCATTGCCTGCGATACGGTAGATCAGACGCTCTAAGTTGCTGGAGATCAGAATATCCATGGAGGGAGATGTCGTCAGTACGAACTCTCTGTTGCGGTCATAGGTTCCGGTACGGAAGAAATCATACAGTACCTTATTGTCATTGGAAGCACAGATCAGCTTGTCAATGGGAAGCCCCATATTCTTCGCATAAAATGCTGCCAGAATGTTACCGAAGTTACCGGTAGGAACTACAACATTGATCTTCTCACCCTCTGCGATCTTACCATCTTTACATAACTGTGCATAAGCATACACATAATAGCAGATCTGAGGTACCAGACGTCCGATGTTGATAGAGTTGGCTGAGGAGAACTGGAAGCCCTTCTCATCCATCTCTTTTGCCAGTTCCTTATCGGAGAAGATCTTCTTCACGCCGGTCTGGGCATCGTCAAAATTGCCGTGAATGCCTACTACGAAGGTATTAGCACCCTTCTGGGTCACCATCTGCTTCTCCTGGATCGGGCTGACACCGTTCTTCGGGTAAAATACAATGATACGAGTGCCTTTTACATCTGCAAAGCCTGCCAGGGCTGCCTTACCGGTATCGCCGGAGGTAGCAGTCAGGATCACGATCTCGTTCTTAATATTGTTCTTGCGGGCAGAAGTGATCATCAGATGAGGTAAAATGGACAGTGCCATATCCTTAAACGCAATGGTGGATCCATGGAACAATTCCAGATAATATGCATCGTCTGCCTTCACAAGCGGAGCAATTTTTTCTGTATCAAACTTGGAATCATAAGCACTGTTAATACAGTTCTTCAATTCTTCTTCCGTGAAATCCGTCAGGAATAATTTCATAACCTCATATGCAACCTGCTGATAAGTCATTCCAGCAAGTTCCTTAAGGCTCTTGTCCAGTGTGGGAATATGATCCGGTACAAACAATCCTCCGTCATCGGATAATCCCTTCAGGATCGCCTGTGATGCGGTTACCGGTACGCTGTTGCTGCGTGTACTGCGATAAATTACTTCCATTTCCTCTCCTCCGTATCTATATGTATCTATGGATGATGATCCACTTGTAATTTCGTAAAAGTATAGCATATTTTAGGCACTGTTGCAAGGTGAATTGATAAAGTATCCCTGTATTGTATTACTCTTTAAAAAACTCGTGCCCTCCGTAACGGAACAATAACGTAAGTTTTTCATCAAACCACCGCATTCTGTCATCCTCCGCGTATTTTCTGGCTGCAAAATACATTGCTCCGTCAGATATGTCTTCGCCTTTCAAAGCCCGTCCCACTGCTTTTACCGTCTCTTCACTGACTTCTGCACAGGCATAGCTCCCGTCATAAGCCGGAGAGAATTGTGCTACTCCATTCTCCCGCTGGAACACGATTTCCGTAATACTATCTGGGAATTTGGGAGAATTTAATCGGTTCAGTATCACATTTGCCACCAAAAGTTTCCCCTCCTCATCCTCACATCCCGCTTCCGCCTCTACAATCCGAAGCAATACCTCCAGTTCCTTTTCTGTCAGCTGATATTTGCTGTTTCTCTGCAATTCATTGCAATCCACTACTCTCTGTCCGGAGGAGGTTCTGGAAGCGATACCCATAACCATGCTCTCTCTGTCTGCCAGCAGCCTCTCCTCTGCCTGTGTCTCCCTGACCGTCTGTTGCATTTTCTGTCCGATATCCTCCATTCTGCACAGACTTAATACTCCCAGCAAAAACAGCAGATTTATCGTCAGTAGTCCGCTCAAAGCCTTTTTATACATTGCTGAAAACTGACCCTTTCTCATTTTCTTATTTGGACTCTAACTTCATTCTATGCAGCTCGTCCGAAAAATATATCTGTTGTTCTTCCGGGAAAAATGTTAGTATAAGAATATGAGTGAAAAAAACAGTGAAAAAGAGCAAGTATATAAAGGAGTGTTCCGTGCCGTCAAAAAAGACGGGACGGTCTATTATCGTGCCTCTTTGACCCGGCATGGGAAACATATCAGTCTCGGCAGCTACGCTGTGGCAGAGGATGCCCATAAGGCTTACGAAGAAGGGCTCCGTCTGCTTTCAGACTTTTCCACCTCTCTTAAGTTCTATGAGCCTGCCTCCCCTCTTCCTTTTGAGAAGTGGGTCTGCCTTCTTAATTTCCGGGACAACGGGATCTACCTGGGGAATCCCATCTATATGGGACAACAGCTGTTTTACTATTATCTGTCTCCCCATCATGTATTAAAGTTCGATCTGGAGGATCTGTTCTATTATTCCTCCCACAAAATCATGCGCCGGGGTAATCATTACTTTGTGGCGGATTATGGAATGCAGATCACTCTGACCTCCCGCTACGGGATCAAAAGTTATGCCGTTCCCGGCACAGACTACTGTTTCCGCAACGGTGATCCGACGGATTTTAGGAGGGAAAATCTGGAGATCCATAATATCTATCACGGGGTCCGCAAAACCGCAGCAAAAAACGGACAGTACATTTATACTGTCCGCATTCATATTCGCGGTAATTATCTGGTGGGACGCTATGCTAACGAGACAGAAGCCGCTATCGCCTATAATAAAGCCATCGACATTCTGCGAAGCAAAGGTGTCACAAATAATTTTTCATATAATTACGTGGAGGAAATCGCTCCCAGCCGCTATGCCGAGATTTATTCTGCCCTCACCATAGCGCCGGGGATTTTGAATTATCCGACTATTTCTCCGAATAATCAATAAAGCTGATATTCATATTGGCATAGCCCGCGATACCGTCAATTGCCACATCGCCTGCATACTGCCACATGGTAAAACGGTACGGATAATCCGGGATATCTGTAAACTGTGACAGCCATACATCGTACGCCGACAGCTTGGACAGATCGATTTCCTTTATCAGCCATTCCTTGTCTCCATAGAGCAGTGGCTTATATCCCGCTGCAGCTATCGTGTCCAGAAAAGATTTCGTGATCTTCGTCTTATCCGCCCTGTTTACGCTCTCGATCCTCGCCGTGTCATTCTCCACAAAGCTCATATCAAACGCCACAGGATAAGTAACCTTGTAGTCTTTGATATTCTCCAGGACCACGTTCGCTTCCTCTATCGCTTCTTCCTCTGTGATTGCCTGGGAAGTAAAATATACGCCGATCCGAAGTCCCGCATCGGTGGCTCTCTTGATGTTATCCGCAAAATAATCATCCAGCACGATCTGTCCGCTGCCGTAACCTCTGGCGCCTACCCGGAGCATCACAAAATCCACACCGGCTTTTTTCAGCTTCAGAAAATCTACATAATCCTGATATTTGGAAATATCCACTCCTACATAGGAAGTTAATTTTCCGTCCTGATAGTATTTCATCAGATCCGACTGGCACACCAGTTTGGTAAAATCATATTCTTGCTTCGGAAGATACGGACTGATCAGCACCCATTCTTCCTTGCCGTCCCGGTTGGTCACCAGGGTGTGTTTCCCGTCCGTGGAAGGATCTGCTTCCACCGTCTCCTTTTTCCCATCCTGTGCGGAAGGATCTACAGAAGGCATGGGTGTAGCCGTCGCTTCCGGGAACTTGTCCCAGAAGTCCAGATCCGAAGGAGATAGCGTGCTTCCGGTGATCAGGTCCTGCGTATCCGGATATTTATCTGTCTGATTACTTCCCGTCAGAGAAGTATTCTCTGTCTGTGCAGCCGAAGTATTCTGTTGGTGGGATGTGGGTCTCCTGTTTATGATCAGTACCACACAAAGAATCACCGCCACAAAGATCGTGACAGCTACAATGGCACTGATCACCGTAGGTGTCAGCCCGCCTCCGTGATCTTCATAATCGTCCGGAAGACGCATACCTTTTCTCCTCTTGTACTTTTTATTATGATGTCGGGGGGAAAAGTCCCCGACTTTGATGCTATGCCTTTACGATACATTTCTTCGGGCACTTCTCCATGCAGGCACCACAACCTACGCATTTCTCCGGGTCAATGACCGCATGGAAGTTCTCAACTTTCACAGCATCATGCTGACAGTTCTTCACACAGATACCGCAGCCCACACAGCCTGTTGTGCAGGCTTTCATGGTAACGGGACCTTTGTCTGTGGAACTACATGCCACCTGCACGGTATTGGAATACGGTCTTAAGCTGATCAGATGCTTGGGACATACTTCCACGCATTTTCCGCAGGCTTTACATTTTTCCTTATCTACTACCGCCACACCGTTCTCTACATGAATGGCATCAAACGGACATACCTGCACACAGGTTCCAAATCCCAGACAGCCACTGTTGCAGGACTTCGGACCACCACCGGGGACAAAGCTCATCATACGACAATCCTTGATGCCGTAATAATCATAATCCGTCTTCGTGCGGTCGCAGTCTCCCTGGCAATGAACATACGCCACCTTACGTTCGGAAGCTCCAGCCTCCACTCCCATGATTGCAGCAATTTTTTTGCCGACTTCTTCTCCTCCTACCGGACAGGTATTGACCGCAGCCTCTCCTTTTGCAATGGCGGCTGCCAATCCGGAACATCCGGCAAATCCACAGCCACCGCAGTTATTACCGGGAAGGGCGGCAAGCACCGCCTCCTCCTTCTCATCTACTTCTACTTTGAATTTAATACCGGCCACGCCGAGGAACAGTCCCACAAAGATGCCGACGATTCCGACACATGCCGCAGCAATCAGAATTCCTGTTATACTCATCTTTAAGTTACTCCCTTCCTAAATCAGACCGGAGAATCCGCAGAAAGCAATTGCCATCAGTCCTGCTGTCAGCAGAACCATAGGCATTCCCTTGAAGGATTCCGGAACTTCATTGTATTCCATCTTCTCACGCAGTCCCGCTAAGATCACGATGGCAATGGTAAAACCAAGTGCCGTGGCGAAACCGTTCACAATACCGGTTAAAATACCGTATTCCTTCTGTACGTTGGTAATGGCAACACCTAAGACCGCACAGTTGGTAGTGATCAGAGGAAGATATACGCCCAGTGCCTGATACAGAGAAGGCATTGCCTTTTTCAGGAACATTTCCACGAACTGTACCAGCGCCGCAATGACAAGAATGAATACAATGGTCTCTAAGTACTCAATGTGTAACGGCTGTAAAATGAACTTATAGATCACACCAGCCACCGCACTCGCAAGGGTAATGACGAAAATAACCGCCGTGCCCATACCGCCTGCCGTCTTGATCTTACGGGATACCCCGAGGAAAGGGCAAAGTCCCATGAACTGGCTTAAGACGATATTGCTGACAATGGAGGAACCAATCAGTAACAGAAGCATATCTTTTACACTATCCATTTATTTGTCCTCCTTGTCTAAGTCTATCGTTTCAAGTGCATCTGCCGCAGCCTTTGCATTTTGCATCTTAGATACTGCAGCTTCTGCTGTCTGTCCGGCATTCTCTGTTGTATCATAGAACCGCTCCGAGCAGCCGCTCTCCTCGCAGTGGAGACAGTCATGACCACAGCCGGACTGGATCTTCTCGTAATCTTTGCCTGCCAGTTTTCTCTTGTTCTTCACATAATTCTGCAGAGCTGTCAATACCGCCAGTACGAAGAACGCACCGGGTGCCAGCCCGAAAATGTTAATCGTCACATAGGAATCCGGCATGATCTGAAATCCGAAGATGGATCCTGCCGCCAGGATTTCTCTCACTGCACCGATACAGGTCAGTGCCAGGGAAAATCCAAGGCCCATGCCAAGTCCGTCAAACAATGACGGAATGGGAGGATTAGAATATGCATAACTCTCCGCTCTTCCTAAAATAATACAGTTTACCACGATCAGTGGAATGTACACGCCCAGGGCATCGTTCAGTGACGGCAGATATGCCTGTAACAGCAACTGTACAGCAGTTACGAAGGATGCAATGATCACGATAAATGCAGGAATTCTTACTCTGCTGGGGATCACTTTTCTGAGCAGGGAAATGATCAGATTACTCATGGTAAGTACCACCGCTGTCGTCAGTCCCATTCCCAGTCCGTTCATGGCAGATGTGGTAACCGCCAGTGTGGGACACATTCCAAGCATCAGTACAAAGGTAGGGTTCTCTTTTATAATACCGTTATAAAGTCTTTCACCTGCTTTATTCATTGCCTGCACCTCCCTGTACATAATCATGAAATGCCAGAAGGCTTCCATTGACGGCATTGGTCACCGCCTTAGTCGTAATGGTCGCACCGCTGATGGCATCGATCTCACTGTCGGAGGCAGCGCCGGTCTTCGTATAAGCAAAACTCTTCACATTCTTATTATGGAACTGCGGTACCAACACATCGCCGGCTTTCATACCAAGTCCCGGAGTCTCGGAGATGCTTAAGATGGAAATGTCATTTACTGTTCCATCCAGACGGATACCTACATACAACACGATATTACCGCCGTAGCCTTCGGAAGTCGTCGTCTGGATCACATAACCTAACTGTGCTCCGGAAGCATCCTGTGCCTCATAGACCGTGCCGATGGTAATTCCGGTATCGGATAACTTCTGCGCGGTATCCGCGGAAGGCGTATAAGCATCCAGTTCTTCAAACTGTTTTGCATCCGCAAAAACTGCCCGGCAGGCTTCCTGCACTGCCTTTTCCTCCTGCAGGCGGATGGGCTCCTTGGTCAGTTCATAGACAAAACCAAGCAGTAATCCTGCGATCAGTGTGATCGCGAACAAAATGCCTGCTTCTTTTAACATTGCCTGAATATCTTTATTATTTTTCACGTCTCACACCTGCCTTTCTGCCAAAAGCTGTCGGCATGGTGAATTTCTCGATCAGAGGTACTAAAAGGTTACCTAAAATGATCGCATAGGATACACCTTCCGCACCCGGTCCGAAGATTCGGAAGATTCCGGTGAGAAGTCCCAGGACAATGCCGTATACATACTGTCCCTTGATTGTGACAGGTCTGGTCACATAATCCGTTGCCATAAAGAAAGCTCCCAGGATCAGACCACCGCCGGCAAGCTGTGCAGACAGATATGCCGGATCAAAGCCGTGTCCTCCAAAAATTCCGGCAAACAGGATCACGGTCACAATGTATGTACCGGGAATCCGAAGGTCGATCACACCGATCAGGATCAGGAAACATGCGCCGATCAACAACGCGATCATGGAAGTCTCACCGATGGTACCGGCAGTCTTACCTACGATCATGTTCATAACATTGACACTCTCTCCTGCCTTCAGTGCTGCTAACGGAGTAGCTCCGGTATAGGCATCACAGGTAAAGTTCGTCATCTGCGAAGGGAAAGAGATCAACAGAAAACATCTGGCTGCCAGTGCCGGGTTCATGAAATTCTGTCCCAGGCCACCGAACAGCATTTTTACTACCAGAATTGCAAACACACCGCCCAAAGCTGCTATCCACAGCGGAATGCTCACCGGCAGGTTCAGTGCCAGTAAAAGTCCCGTTACTACCGCAGACATATCGGTAATGGTAATTTTTTTCTTCCAGAGCCAGCCGAATAACAATTCTGTCAGAACTGTGCTTGCAATGGTCACAGCCATCACTGCCAGTGCTCTGGGACCGAAGTTGTAGATTCCGAAACCGGCAGCAGGCAGCAGTGCGATCACCACAGCTGTCATAATACTGCTGGTCGTTACTTTTGACCTTATATGAGGATTTGAAGATACTTTCAAAAGTCCGCTCAATGTTCTTCCCTCCTACTTCTTTTTCTTTTTGGCGAGCTGGATCTTACGCATGGATTTGATCTCCTGCGTCAGAGGACGCTTTGCCGGACATACATAACTACAACAGCCGCACTCACAGCATTCCATGCCATTATGCTCTACGAACGCTTCTTCATCAAAGTGCTCTGCATAAGTTGCTAAGAGACTGGGCACAATACGGCCGGGACAGGCTTCCACACAGCGCCCACAGTTGATACAGGGACCAGGCTCCATAGCAGATACATCATCCTGGGTCAGTGCCAGCAGCGCTGTGGATGTCTTGGTCGTAGGCACATCCAGCTGGAACATGCCGAAACCCATCATAGGGCCACCACAGATGATCTTCTCCGGCTCCTGTTTAAATCCACCTGCCACATCCAACAGCTCCTGATAACTCATGCCGATGGGTACGCGGAAGTTCCGGGGATTCGCCACGGCATCACCGGTAACGGTTATGATACGTTCCATCAGAGGTCGCCCTTCCGTCACGGCTCTGTAAATAGCCACTACGGTATCCACATTGTCCACGATACATCCCACATCCGCAGGAAGCATGGAGGAATTGATCTTACGCCCTGTTGTGGCATAGATCAACTGACGCTCCGCACCCTGGGGGTACTTCGTCTTCAATGCCTTGACTGTGATCTGCGGATCATTTTTCGTCAGCTGCTTCAGCAGTGAAATGCAATCCGGTTTATTATCTTCCACCGCCAGAATACCATGGGCATTGTCGAACAGCTTCAGCATGATCTTCAGACCACCGATCAGTTTGTCCGGTTCTTCCATCATTCTACGGTAATCGGAAGTCAGATAAGGCTCACATTCCGCACAGTTGGCGATGACATATTCAATTTTATCGGGATCTTTCGGTGACAGCTTCACATGGGTAGGGAATCCGGCGCCACCCATACCTACGATTCCGGCTTCCTTCACAATGTCAATGATCTCTTCCTTCTGCAGCTTATCCACCGGTGCATAAGGATGAAATTCTTCGCTCTCATACAGGCCGTCATTGTCAATTACAATACTCTGTATCAGATCTCCCGTTACCACACGTCTTGTCTCAATGGTTTTCACCGTACCCGACACAGATGCATAGATGGGTGCCGACACGAAGCCGCCGCTCTCCGCGATCTTCTGTCCCGCCAGTACCCTGTCTCCTTTTGCCACAATAGGCTTTGCAGGAGCACCGATATGCTGGGACAGAGGATAGACCATTTCTCCCTTGGGCAGAACATCCTGGATCGGTTTGTCCTTGGACAGATCTTTTCCATCATAGGGATGTATTCCGCCTACAAATGTCAACTTTGCCATTTCCTAATATCCTTTCTAAATAGTTACTTATATTTCAATGTACATCATGGTAATTGTACTATTTTTATCAAATTTTATCAACTTTTATCAACAAAATGCTACTGCAAATTATAAAATTATGGTAGAATAAATTCATCTATAACGGACTGATCAAATTGCCTCATACGGCAGAAAGAGGTCATACATGAAAAAATCAGAAGAGACTCTGGAGAATTTTGCGATCTCCTATCCCCTGGATAAGCTGGCGCCTCTGGAACAGATACTTTTTCTTGATATTGAGACCACGGGCTTCACTTCCCGTACTTCTTATTTATATATGATAGGCTGTGCCTATTATCAGGCAGGCAAATGGCATACCATCCAGTGGATGGCAGAGGATTATTCAAAAGAAGGGGAGATTCTCACTGCTTTCTTTGATTTTTCCAGGGATTACCGCTATCTCGTACATTTTAACGGTAATAATTTTGATCTTCCTTTTATCACACAAAAGTGTACACAGCTAAAGCTTCCCTTCTCCTTTGAAGGGTTCCGGGGAATCGATATTTACCGTAGGATCTCTCCCTATAAATTCTTTCTAAAGCTTCCGAACTGTAAGCAGAAGACCCTGGAACAATATCTGGGAATTGCCCGTACCGATGTCTTCTCCGGTGGTGAACTGATCGGTCTGTACCATGATTACGTGAAGAATCCTTCGGAGTTCACCGAAAAGGCATTGTTCTTACATAATGCAGATGATTTAAAGGGGATGTTAGAGGTTCTTCCGATCCTGGCATATTACGATCTGTTCAACGAAAACAGTGTAAAAGCCAAGAAGGTACAGGCAAATTACTACAAAGATGTGAACGGTTCCAAACGCAAAGAGCTGCTGATTGCTCTGCAGATCCCCACTCCTCTGCCTAAGCCCGTAACCGCATCTGCAGGGAACTGCTACTTCCGCGGTGAAGGAGACAATGCCACCTTAAAAGTACCGATCTATGAGGAAGAGCTGAAATATTTCTATTCCAATTACACGGATTACTATTATCTTCCCACAGAGGACGTAGCACTGCATAAATCCGTTGCCGGTTTCGTCGATAAGGAGCACAGAATCCAGGCTTCGGCAGCGAATTGCTATACCAGGAAGTTCTCCTGCTATCTGCCACAATGGGAGATCTTATTTACTCCTTTCTTTAAGAGAGATTATAAGAGCAAAGAATTGTTCTTCGAGTTAACCGATGAGATGAAGAAAAACAGAGACGGTTTTACGCAGTATGCCAACCACATTCTGTCCATGATCGCATCTACATACTAAAATAAATTTGTCAGCCAAAAAGAGGAAAGCGAATCCGAATCCGCTTTCCTCTTTGTTTGTTATAAAGGCTTTACATAATAGAAAGAACTCTTTCTGTCAAAACCAATCTCACGATAATTCATAATCTGTTCCGTACTTCCGATAAACAGCATACCGCCCTTCGCCAGGGACTGGTAATACTTCCGGAATACCTGATCCTTTGCTTCTTCCGTAAAGTAGATCAGTACATTTCTGCACACGATCAGATCACAATCGGTAGGATACATATCCTTCAGTAAATTATGCTGGTGAAAATCCACTCTCGCTTTAATCTCATCTGCTATCTTATAAGAAGGACCGATCTTCGTGAAATATTTCTTCTTCAGATCTTCCGGCACACCTTCTATGCTCTTCTCACCGTACAGACCGGTCTTCGCCTTCGCAATGACCTGCTTGTCCAGATCGGTAGCATAGATGTGGATCTGCTGCAACGGAACGTGCCGTGACAGAGCCATTACCAGTGAGTAAGGCTCATCCCCTGTCGAACAGGCAGCACTCCAGATCTTAAGATTCTTACCAAAGTGCTGGATCAATTCCGGGATCACGGTGTCTTCCAGATATTTCCACTGTTCCGGATTACGATAGAATTCTGAGACATTGATTGTAATATATCCCACGAATTCCTCGAATAGTTCTTTATCCGTCTTCAGTGCCTGTACATACTTATCATATCCTACGATCTTATGTTTGGCAATCAGGGTATCGATACGCCGCTTCATCTGCTTCTCTTTGTAAGCATTCAGATCGATCGTAGTCAGAGAATAAATCTCTTTTTTAAAATATTCATAATCATATAGCACGAATATCTACCACCTAACGGTTGATTATTCCTCAGTGTCTGCAGCGATTACAGCGTCGATATCCACAGATACTACATCTGCGTCAGACTCTTCCTTTGCCTCAGCGGGTTCGGGAGCTGTCAATGCCTTAACGCTCAGGGAAATCTTATGATCTGCCTCATTGAAGTCTACAACCTTTGCAGTTACTTCATCGCCTACGCTCAATACATCAGAGGGCTTCTCGATATGCTCCTTGGCAATCTGAGATACATGAAGCAGTGCGTCCACACCGGGCTCTAACTCTACGAATGCACCGAAGTCAGTCATTCTTGCAACCTTACCGGTTACTACATTGCCGACTGCATACTTCTGTGCAGCGTCCTTCCAGGGGTTAGCATCATCGAATTTGAGGGATAATGCGATCTTATTGCCATTGATCTCCTTGATCAGGACTTTCAGCTTGTCGCCAACCTTGAATACCTTCTTGGGATGTTCCACTCTGCCCCAGGACATCTCAGAGATATGAAGCAGTCCGTCTGCACCACCCAGATCGATAAATGCACCGAAATCGGTTACGTTCTTAACAACGCCTTCTACGATGTCGCCTTCTTTGATCTTCTCGAAGAGTTCCTTCTGCAGTTCAGCCTTCTTAGCTACGATGAGCTGCTTACGGTCGCCAATGTATCTTCTTCTCTTGGGATTGTACTCGCTGATCACGAATTCGATCTCCTGTCCGGCATACTTGGTCAGATCCTTCTCATAAGTATCGGATACCAGGCTTGCGGGAATGAAGATTCTTACTTCGTCCACGATCACGCTTAAACCACCGTCCAGTACCTGGGATACGGTTGCTTTAAGTACTTCGTGATTGTTAAATGCTTCTTCGATTCTCTTGTTGCCTCTGTCTGCAGCAAGACGCTTGTAGGTAAGGAGAACCTGACCCTCACCATCATTTACTTTCAGAACCTTGACTTCCATGGTGTCACCAACCTTGGCAACTGTGGTAAGATCCACGCTGGAGTCGTTGGTGTATTCATTCTTGGTAAGAATACCGTCAGATTTGTATCCGATGTTCAGAATGATCTCTTCCGGTTTCACATCGATGACTGTACCTTCGACTACCTCTCCTGCATGTATTGTCTTTAATGATTCTTCCAGCATTTGTTCAAAAGTTAATTCTGACATAATTTTGAACCTCCTCAATTAATTTATTTGGGGTGGAAGCCCCCGCGGTAATACCCACTAGTCGAACAGCTTTAGGTAGATCTAAATGCAAGTCATCCAGTGTCTGTATAAAATAGGTGTGCTCACATTCCCTTTGGCAGATTTCGTAAAGCTTTCTGCTGTTGGAACTGTGCTTCCCTCCTATTACAATCATAACGTCAGCTTCCGCTGCAATGGTCTTTGCCGATCGCTGTCGCTCTTCTGTAGCATTACAGATAGTGTTCACAACACTATCATTGTAACCTTTTTTTTCAAAAATTTCAACTATATATTGAAATTTATTGTAGTTATATGTCGTCTGAGAAACAATACAGAGTTTTTCGCCTTCTGTTTTTACAAAATTTTCTGCCTGATCCGGAGTCTCCAGAACGGTAACGGGACCCGGACACCAGCCGACGATTCCCTCTACCTCCGGGTGCTTCGGATCTCCCACAACAATTACATGATACCCCTCGGTGCTTTTTTGTTCCACGATACGATGGATCTTTTTCACAAAAGGGCAGGTGGCATCGATACATTCCAGACCGTTTGCTTCCATGATGTCATAGATCTCTTTTGCCACACCGTGAGCACGGATGATCACGGTGGGAATGTTCTCCCCGGCTTTCAGATGTTTCAATTCCTCTTTATTCTCCAGAACCCGTACACCCTTTTCCGACAGTTCTCTGACCACTTCCTCGTTGTGTACAATGGGACCATAGGTATATATAGTCTTCCCGTTTTTTAATTGTTCATACACAGTATCCACTGCCCGCTTTACACCAAAACAAAAGCCTGCACAGTCTGCCAGTCTTACTTCCATATATTGTCTCCCATTTAGCCAATCAGTGCCACGATCCGGTCAATGACCTGTTCAATGGTCATGTCGGAGGTATCCACAAGTACCGCATCCTCCGCCTGCTTTAACGGAGAAGTCTCTCTGTGCATATCTCTGTAATCTCTATCCTCGATATCCTGACGGATCTTTACTAAGTCACAGGTCTCTCCCTTGGCAGTCAGCTCGTCATATCTTCTTTTTGCCCTCACCATGCTGCTGGCAGTCAGATAGACTTTTACCTGTGCATGAGGAAGTACCACTGTACCAATATCACGGCCATCCATGATCACATCGCTTTTTGCAGCCAGTGCCTGCTGGAGTTCTACCAGTTTGGTACGTACAGCCGGCTGTGCGCTGGTGGTGGATGCCATATTGCCCACCTCCTCGGTACGCAGATAAGCATTGACGTTTTCGCCGTTTAACAATACGACCTGTTCTCCCTCCACATACTGAATGGTGATGTCTGCCTCCTTACATTTATCGGCGATAGCTGCCGCATCCGCAGGATCCACACCCTCTCTTAACATGAACAGTGCCATGGCACGGTACATTGCTCCGGTATCCACATAGATAAAGCCCTTCTTTTTTGCCACTGCTCTGGCAATCGTGCTTTTACCGGCACCTGCCGGTCCGTCAATCGCTACATTAAAGCTCATATTCATATCCTCTTTTCTTTTTATTTTCTTTATGATTATGATGTTAGGATCAAAAGTCACCGACTTTGATGCTGTCTCCTGCCAGATGCCCCGTAGACCAGGCAATCTGTAAGTTAAAGCCACCGGTCATAGCATCCAGATCCAGTACTTCCCCTGCAAAATACAGATGCTTTACCAGCTTGGATTCCATGGTGGAAGGATTGATGTCCTTTACAGAGATTCCGCCCTGGGTAATAATTGCTTCCGTAAAAGATCTCGTCCCCGTCACCGTCATGGGCAATGCCTTGATCAGCATACCGAACGCTTTTCTCTCTTCCCTGCCAATCTCATTGACCTTCTTCTCCGGAGAGATTCCAGACAGCTCTATCATAACAGGAATCAGCTTCGCAGGGAACAGATGATCCAGTGCATTTTTAAACTGTTTGTTCTTCGCTTCCTCAAAATCCCGAAGCAGGCGTTTATCTAACTGTTCCGGTGTCAGTGCCGGTTTCAGATCCAGGAAAAGCTTTACTTCATCGTCACCTTTTCGTTTAGAAATATTTTTGGAATAAAAGCTGCTGGCAGACAAAATCAACGGGCCACTGACACCAAAGTGGGTAAACAGCATCTCTCCGAAGCCTTCGTACCAGGTCTTCTTCCCACATTGCATCCGGATCTCCACATTTTTAAGAGATAATCCCATCAGAGCTTTGCACCAGCTCTCGCGGATCACTAACGGCACCAATGCAGGTCTTCGCTCCGTTACTTTATGTCCCGTCTCTTCTGCAAACCGGTAACCGTCTCCGGTGGATCCGGTACTGGCATAGGAACAGCCGCCGGTACAGATAATGCAGTCATCCGCCATCAGCTTCTTATGGTCTGCGCATTCCACTCCATAAAAATAAGTATTCCCGTCACTTTCCTTCGTGAGTATCTTTTTCACTTCTGTGTGCAGATGAATATCCACATGATATTTATGCAGTTCTCTCTGCAGAGCGGCGATCACATCCGAAGAATGATCGGATACCGGAAATACCCGGTCTCCGCGTTCTGTCTTCAGGGGGCAGCCCGCCTGTTCGATCAGATCGCACACCTGTGTATTGTCAAAGCTGTAAAAAGCACTGTACAGGAATTTTTCATTGGTGCAGACATTTTGGAGCAGTACATCCATATCCGCCCCATTAGTCACATTACAACGGCCTTTTCCCGTAATAAACAGCTTTTTCCCAAGCTTTTCATTTTTTTCCAAAAGGGTTACATTATGTCCGCATTTTGCTGCCGCAATGGCAGCCATCATACCGGCAGCACCGCCGCCGACTACTATCACATTACTCATTTTCATCCTTTTTTGCCGACATATCGACGTCACTGCTCCTTGCGTCGCAGAGAATAATCCAACATCGGTTCATCATCTATAAAATCAATCTCGTCATTCAGATACACCTGATAATTGTTCCAGGTCTCTTCCAGTGTCTCCAGATTCTTACGCACCTGCTCCGGGCACTTCAGGCAAAGCGCTACCACCAGCGCATTGATCACACTAAGGGGTGCCACCAGAGAATCCACCACTGACACCATGTCACTTCTCGCCAGCAGATTGCAGGAAGAATACAGATTCATAGGGGAATGGATACTGTCGGTGATCGCAATCACTTTGGCATTTCGGTCATTGGCGAACTCCATTGCCTTCAACGTCCGCATGGAATATCTTGGAAAACTGATGCCGATAAAACAATCCTTCGGTCCGATATGGATCATCTGTTCAAACGTCTCGCTGACGCTGGTAGTGTTCAGTAAAAATACCTTTCCGCGGATCATGTTCAGGTAAAAATGCAAAAACGCCGCCAACGGCTCATTGCTGCGGAGTCCCATGATATAGATGGTCTCCGCTTCTAAGATCGTAGTTACTGCCGATTCAAATGCCGCCGGATCCAGATTGTCTATCGTGTCCTGGATCTTCTCGATATCCGCACTGAGCACAGAGGTCAATATCTCCGACTGAGAACTTTTACCGTATTTGGCATCCATTTTCTGAATGCCGTTTAATTTTCCCTGCACACAGCCCTCCAGCGCTCTCTGGAACTTCGGATATCCGTCATAGCCGATGCCTGCAGCGAAACGCACCACGGTAGATTCGCTGATTCCCAGCGTCTCCCCCAGCCTGGCTGCTGTCATAAATACCGCCTGATCGAAATGCTCTAAAATATAATCCGCAATGGCTTTATGCCCCTTGCTCATTTTTGCATAGTGTTCCTTGATCCGGGTAAAAACATCATATTCTGCCACTGATTTTAACCTCGCATTGTCTCATTGTAAAAAGCATAATAGGAATGCTCCAAAAGCTGCATCGTCTGTAAGTCTGTCAGGTCATAATCTCCGGTCAGAGACATGCAGGCAGCTCCATGGATAAAAATCCACATTTTCATAAACAGATCTCCGGGGTCCGGACATCCTGCCACTCTTGCCAGATTGATCTCATAGACCACATTTCCGGCATCGCCGTTCAGAATCTCATACATGCTTTTCGTCTTATGCTTGCTGCCCTGGTCACCGGATACAAACAGAAGTTCAAACAAGTGTCTTTCTTCCCGTGCAAAAGCTATGTATGCCATTCCTAAGTTGGAAAAAGGTGTCTTCCCGGTGCGGGGATACAGGCTGTAATAATCCAGAAAATACGCCGTAGCTCTCTCATAGACCGCATCCCACAGTTCTTCCATATTCTTATATACTCTGAAAATAGGCTGCGTGGAACATCCTGCCTTCGCCGCAACTTTTCTCGCAGTCACATTGGCAAAGCCTTCCTCTCTGGTCATGGCGAATGCCGTATCCAGGATCCTGTCAATCGTGATCATCTCTTTACGAGCCATAATCCCTCTCATTCCGCTGTTTTTACAGCAAACAATGTGTCCTTCTATAACACTTGTTATTTTAGTTGGTGAGAAGCACTTTTGTCAATATGTAATTAAGCCCATTCGCAATCCGGGCTATCGCCCTACTTGCTTCGCTGGTTCTTTGTCTAAATAACAGTTTCTCCGTGCTTTGCACTCCCGAAACTGCAAAACCACATTTGCAATCCGGGCTATCGCCCTACTTGCTCATGTGTTTTTGTTCGTCTAATAAAAAAGCCGCACTGACTGCGAGCAGTCGTGCGACTTTTTATTGACGAATTATTTAGACAGGGTATGCACCGTTTTTGGTGTCAGCCTGGGTCATATCAACCTTTTCCTGCTGTGCCTGACGATATTTGAAGAAGTCGGTAGCAACCTGAGGGAACAGAGCGTAGCTTAATACGTCCTCATCCTGCTGTTTCCATTCCTTCATCTCGGATTCCAGCTTATCCAACTCGTTGTCGAGCAGATCAGCGTAACGGCAAGTGATTCTCTCCTCACCGGGGATAACCTTGTCGATAACTTCCTGGCTCATGGGCTTAACGGTCTGGCCGTACTCACCACGAAGAACTGCCTTGGTCTCCTTGGTAGCCATCTTGTAACGCTCACCAAGCAGTACGTTGAAGACTGCCTGAGTACCAACGATCTGAGAAGAAGGAGTAACCAGAGGGGGCTCACCCAGATCCTTACGAACCTTAGGGATCTCCTTCAGTACATCGTAGTATCTGTCTTCTGCATTCTGCTCCTTCAGCTGGCTCACCATGTTGGAAAGCATACCGCCGGGTACCTGATACAGCAGAGTCTTGATATCAACGCCCATAACCTTGGGATTCAGCAGGCCGTTAGCCAGGCACTCATCTCTGTAAGGTCTGAAGTAATCAGCGATCTCAGCCAACAGGTTCTGATCCAGACCGGTATCGTAAGGGGTTCCCTTGAAGGTCTCAACCATAACCTCGGTAGCAGGCTGTGAAGTACCCATAGCGAAGGGGCTCATAGCGGTATCGATCACATCAACACCAGCCTCTACTGCTTTCAGGTAGGTCATGCTTGCAACACCGGAAGTATAGTGGGTATGCAGCTGGATGGGAAGCTTGGTAACTTCCTTCATAGCCTTGATCAGTTCAGCAGCCTTGTAAGGTACTAACAGACCAGCCATATCCTTGATACAGATGGAATCTGCACCCATCTCTTCGATTTTCTTGGCCATGCCGGTCCAGTACTCTAAGGTGTAAGCATCGCCCAGGGTGTAAGCCAGAGCAACCTGTGCTTCACCTCTGCCTTCCTGTGCCTTGAACTTATTGGTAGCATTTACTGCTTCCTGTAAGTTGCGCAGGTCATTCAGACAGTCGAAAATACGAATGATATCAATACCGTTGGAAATAGACTTCTGTACGAAGTAATCTACCACGTCATCTGCATAAGGTCTGTAACCTAAAATGTTCTGTCCACGGAACAGCATCTGTAACTTGGTGTTCTTGAAGCCGTCACGCAGCTTTCTCAGTCTGTCCCAGGGATCTTCCTTCAGGAAACGAAGAGATGCATCAAAGGTAGCACCGCCCCAGCACTCTACGGAATGATAACCAACTTTATCCATCTTATCTACGATAGGAAGCATGAATTCGGTCGGCATTCTGGTAGCGATCAGAGACTGATGTGCATCACGTAAAACAGTTTCCGTAATCTTAATCGGTTTCTTTTCAATTTCTGACATTACGAATATCCTCCATAATATTTTTTCTATAATTAGTTTGACGCGATGCCATTCATAAGCCCTTCGGACTTATTTCATCGCGCTTCGCGGGAAATACACCGCCCCTTAGAACACTCCGAAGATAGCCATGAATGTACCGGCTGCTACGGCAGTACCGATAACGCCTGCCACGTTAGGTCCCATAGCATGCATAAGCAGGAAGTTGGTAGGATCGGATTCCGCACCAACCTTCTGGGATACACGGGCTGCCATAGGAACTGCAGATACACCTGCGGAACCGATTAATGGGTTAACCTTGCCGCCGGTAACCTTGCACATCAGTTTACCAAACAGAACGCCTGCTGCAGTACCAACTGCGAAAGCAACCAGACCCAGAATAACGATCTTGATGGTATCCAGATTTAAGAATGCCTCTGCACTGGTAGTAGCACCTACAGAAGTACCTAACAGAATAACAACGATGTACATCAAGGCATTGGAAGCTGTCTCAGACAGCTGTTTAACAACGCCGGACTCTTTGAACAGGTTACCTAACATCAACATACCAACCAGTGGAGCTGTGGTAGGCAGGATCAGACATACAACGATGGTAACGATGATCGGGAACAGGATCTTCTCCAGTTTAGAAACCGGACGAAGCTGCTGCATT
>OKRU01000275.1_pt1 | contig 49835 bp, 50 predicted proteins | sample 1601131 | NCBI WGS metagenome assembly OKRU01 (sample SAMEA3541558, study PRJEB24748) | human gut metagenome | biome: human gut; feature: human-associated habitat; material: faeces | place: China | collected 2012
TAAAAAGGAATCAGAAAGCCTTGATTTTACTGGGCTGAAGATTCCGAGAGATTATCTGTTTGGGGAGGAGGAAAATCATTTGTAAAAACTACTGTAGAGACAGTAGGAAAAGTATACTATGCAAAAGAAAAAGATGAAAAAGTAGACAGGAAGCTTTGGGCTACATCTGTAAGAAGTAATAAATTGAAACGAAAGATCAGGCATGAGAAAAAGCTGAAGGGTGTCCAGAGTAGGGAGGAATATATAGAAAAAAGAAATGTGCTAAGGAAACAAAGGGCGAGTAGAAAAAAAGAAGAAAATAACAAGAGAAACGAACAGATAAAAGAAAGAATGGTAAGGAAGAGAATGCTTACCTATATGCAGAATAAGATTTCAGGAGATCCAGAAAAAAATGATAGTGTAGGAATGGTTGTCAGAGATATAGCAAAGGGAAAGGTAAAGCAACTTGGTAAAAGGCTGCTGAGTGCAGTTGGAAAAAAGCTGTTGTATTATTTGGGACTTGCGTTAGGTGCGATATTATCCAATGTGGTAGTGATGATGCCCGTTATTATAATTGTTTTCTTTTTATATAGTTCGCCATTGGCTATTTTTCTTTCTAACAAGGATCAGGATGCCAGTATTCAGGATATTTTAACTGAATATTATACAGAGTTTTCTGATAAAGTACACAAGGAAGAGGAGAAAGATGGATATGATAGGATACAGATAAAATCCAGCAACGGAGAAACAGATGTAGAGGTTTCAACAAGTAACTATAAAGATGTGTTATGTGTTTTTGCAGAGAAGTATGGCTATAATTTACAGATAGCAGATGTTTCTTCAAAGGTAAAAAAGAAATTAAAATTGATATTTGATGACATGAACTACTATTCTACCAGGGTGATAACCGCGAAGCCTAATAAAAAGAGTGAGGCGGAAAAAACATTAGAGATAACCCTTACGCAAAAGACTTGGCGAGAAATGATAGATGTATATCGGTTTGATGATGAGAGTCAAAAAGAAATAAAAGAGTTGTTATCGCTTGCGGATGATCCAGAGATGGGAATTGAGGTACCAGAGGATGAAGATTATAGTTCTTATGTGGGAACAGACACTTGCATTGATGGAAAAATATATGATAATCCGAATGCTCCAGTTTATAAAGGGGCATGTGCTAAGATTGCGAAAAAAACCAAGAGATATATTCGACCAATTTTGAGAAAAAAGGGGATGGAACCCTATATAGATATTATTGTATCTATGGTTCAACAGGAAAGTTGTTTTGGTAGAGGCGATAATGCCAATTGGTTACAAGTAAATGGATATAAAGGACCATCAGGAATGGCATCTGTAAAGGCTGGGATTGAGCATTTTTCTGGAATATTAAAGATTTGTAAACAAAATCAAATAAAGGATATTAAAGTGCTAATACAAAGCTACAATATGGGACAGGGGTATATTAGCTATGTCAAAAAACGCGGAGGAAAGGATAGTATATCTCTCCAGATTAAGTTTCAGTTTCTGCAGCGTTCAGATGGACGTTACGGTACTGCAGGGTATTCCAATGATGTCATGAGTAGAGTAAAGGGACAAAAGCCTAAAGTAAAAAATATGCCATTGTATTATCAATGGGATAGTAAGTGGAATACCGTAGCTTATGGTTCAAGTACAATCGGACGAGGTGGTTGTGGTATTTGCAGTTCTGCGATGGTTGCATCTTATTGGACAGGAAAGCAGATTGCACCGCCTGAACTTGTGAAATGGGCATATATTTATCATACACCGCAAGGATCTTCCCACGCTTTGTACGCTGCAGTTGCAAAGAAATACAACTTAAAGTATCGTGATTTAGGATTAAGCAAGAGTGAAATGGTAAAGGAGCTAAAGAAAGGGCATACGGTAATTGCAAGTATGGGACCTGGAGAATTTACAAGGAACAGTCATTTGATTGTTTTACGAACCATAGAGAATGGAAAAATACGTGTGAATGATCCAAATGATAACTCTTCCAAAAATCATGTAAATAAAGGGTATACTCCGGCTGCAATACATAAAGAAGCAAAACATTATTGGAGTTTGTATAAGTAGTAATATCAATGGATTAGAATGATTATGAAAAGGAGACTAATATGCAATTTAAAGAAAAAAAGTGGAAGATAGGTAGGATTCTTTTGTTGAGTTGCGGAATTATTATAGTGATAGTTATTGCTTTGGTTGTAAAAAGAAATTTATCACAAAGAGAAAGACAAATGGAAATTTACAGACAAAAGGTAAATAACGCAATAGAGGAGTATGAAAAAAAGCCTGTAGTAACGGATGTCCCATATCCTAAGAAAAAAAAGACGGAAAGTAAGTCTTCACTAAATGATAGTAAGAAAGAGTATAGTTTTGTGGTTGAGGATATAGACGAATTGGTAAGTACCAAAATTATTTCTGAGGAGCAGGAGCGAGAACTTTTAAATGCATTACAAGAATATTTGGATAATAATACATTTGAAGGCAATAGTACGCATTTAAGTATTATGGAAGAAACGGTATATTCTTATAAAAACAAGTTTGGAATGGTTCTTTGTTTAAATAATGATTTGCTTGATTATGTGAAGATTACTGGCGAAGGAAAGAAAATTGTATGTAAAGATGAAAATTATGGAGAACCAGTAGGATTGTTGAAGGAGGATGCTAAAATAATTGAAAGGATACATCAAAAAAATTATCCGGAATATAACCCGGACTTGAAATACGATCAGAAAGATTTTCCATATAGTAAGAAGGATATGGCTAGACTGGTACGAGATTATTATGCAGATATGTCGGGCAATTATTATTTGAATTACAAAAAGTATGGTGTAGGAGTAAAGGCGTATATGCAAAAAGAATGGGATTATTTTCATTATTCTTATGCTACTTATAAATACAATACAGATCAGTTAAAGAAAGAGATTTCTAGTGGCGATCAGGAATTGTATAAGAACGGAACAATAAAGGCTAGTGTAAAGGGATATATGTTACTGTACGCTACTAATATTGTGGCAAGAGTTGAATTGAATATGTGCTACAAAAGTAAAAAGGCGAGTGAAATTGTATATGTTACCTTGATTAGTGATGGAAAACACTTGTTACTGTTACCAGAGGATCGTTCAGTGGAAGAGTATTGGGATTATAAATATAAGTATTGATGGAAGGAGAAGGATTTGCATTATGATAAATGAAAGGGATATTGTTGACAATAGATATGAGGTTACGAAGGTGTATACGTCAGAACAGTTGTATGAAGTAATAGATGTACGAATGCGAACAGAGTGGATCATGAAGGAAATAGTGATTACTGAAGAATTGCCAGAAGAAATAGTTGAGAAACTAGAACAAGCAAAAAAAGTACATCATCGATTTTTTCCGAAGGTAATGGAAATTATAAGAAAAGATAAAAATATTTATATAATAATGGAAAAAGTAGGCGGTATACATGTAGAAAATATGGATAAAAAGAAATGTAGTGCTAAGAAAATTGTAAATTGGGCGATTCAGATGTGCGATGGGTTAGAATATATGAAACAATGTAAAATGGTTTCCAATTGTATTTCATGGAAATGTGAAGGAAAAGATTTCCTGATAGATGGAAGCAGCGTTAGAGTACAGGATTTTGAGTTGTTTATAGCTTCATCTGAGGATGAAATGAAAGCAATTAGCAATATTGGAAGTTTTATCAATGAAATGTTTTCAGAAAAAGTTCCTGGAAAATTAAAAAAAATTGTAGCAGATTGTATGACTGCAGCATTTACTGACTATCAGGAATTAGCAGAGGCATTGGAACGGTATATTTTAGAGCAGGCAAACATAAAAAGATGGAAAAAGAGAGGGGGGATAGCTGCATCTGTGGTATTGTTGATGGGAATAGTGTTCATTGTAGGCATGAATGCTAGAAAGGCATTGACAGGGAAAAAGGATAGAAAATCAGTTGAACTTTCTATGGTTACTCCATCAGCAACAATAGAAACAACAAAACAGTCCCCCAAAATAATAGCAACAGAATTGCCTTTATCAGAAAAAATAACAGAAAGCCCTACAAGCCCAACACCAATTATAACGGAAAAACCGAAAGAAAAACTATCATCGGCAGAGGATCCTACAGAAAAAACTGAGGTAAGAAAAACGAATCCGCCAGTTATAACAGAAAAACCAAAAGCAAAGGTAAAAGTAAAACCAAAAGTAAAAGTTACGGTAAAACCACGGGTGACAAAAAAGCCAGAGAGTGTTGATATTGAATTGGAAGATAATAAGATGGATGTTATTGTAAAGTAAGAAAGTACATGCGTAGGAATTGTAATAGTATTAGATAATGTGGAGCTTGTGGATTACTGCCGAGAATATGAAATTGTGGGTAAGCCTGTGTGTAACTTGTGGGAAATATGTATTTGATTTTCCATAAGTTATGCATGGGCTTATCCACAATGGAATGGCAGTTATCCATAAATCCACATTAAAAGAACGGAGAGATAAAAAAATGTTGACAGATCAACTAGAAAAATGTATAATAAATTTATATTTTTATTTAATGTATTAAGTCTAGATTGTCATTTTCATGAGAAAATGATTATACAAATAGGAATAAGATTGAGTTATTATTCTCATCTATATATTGATGTGAAAAGGGACTGCTTATTGTTTATAAGCAGTCCCTTTTTTTTATAAAAGGAGGAATATTATGATGAAATTACTAAAAGGATTAGGAAGTTGTATAGTAGCTTATGTTGCTATTATGTTATTATTGTCTGTAATTAAAAATTTGGTATTAACGTTAAGTTTAACTCCCACATGGCTAGTGTGTTTGACCATATTTTTTTTGATTTGCTTCAGAAGATAATTCCACAGCTATCTTTAGTGGAGGAGAAATTTTGATAATAATTCAATTATATCTGACTACAATACAGTATAAGTAGAAATAAATGTTAATATAGTGCAGCAATAATAATTGTAGGTCATTGCTGCACTATGCTTTGATAGTAGAAATTATAAATCAGGTTTATGGTAGTAGCAGGGGTCATTTTTCAAATATCGTATTTAAGTCATTTATCAATTTATTTTTGTATATATTATCTTCTAAACTCCATTTGTTTGCTAGAATTGAAATGGTATCGTTTAGGTGAGCATGCAAATCATCGCCATGTTCTGATATTGATATTTCTCTAATTACATCTTTTGCATTTTTTGAAGTAATAGGCTGATATTTTTCTATTATTTTTCCATAGCGCTCGTGTGCTAATTTGCTTTGCAATAATAGTTCTTCAGGAATCAATTTTCCCGGTAAATAGAAAACATTATTAGAATAATATCTTAAGTATTTTAAATAATCCTCGCACTTTTGATCCTCACGTTTTCCGCCTGAACCATTATCTGGATAAACATCTAGTGTCATTCCAAAGGCTTTTTTTACACATAAGGCTAAAAAATCTGCATTTTCTAAATTTTGTTTTGGAAGAGAGGATTCTTCAAATGTATATTCAGTATTCATATCTCCATCTAATATGAAAAATACTTTTTTTGTAAATGCCTTATTTAGAGAGATCGGTGCCAAATAGTGATTTATTAATGTTTTTTCTCCTCCATGTGGGTAAATTACTTCAAAAAAATGTTCTTTGCCCATTTGATTAAGGGATTTTTTTATAAGCATTTGTGCAGCGTAGTCTTCACAATAAATTATTTTTTTTGTGGAAACTTTGTCTTCGATGCTAAAAAAAGCTTCTTCATAATTGATGTCTTCTTCTACATAAAAATTACCATTTTCATTTGTTTTGAATAGTTTTATAGCGGAGTTTGGAAGTCCATTTATTAAGGTAGTAGAATGAGATGAAATTACAATTTGCAATTTTTTCTTTTTTATTGCATTTAATAGATATAATTTCAAATTTTCCTGTGCACCTGGGTGTAGTGATACTTCTGGTTCATCTAATAAAATGAGTGAATATGGAGGGGCTTGTTCAATTCGTCGAACTAATTGGACAACAGCAATTTCACCACTACCAGCGTTAGCCTCAGAATAACCAGTTTCATATTGTGTTTTTATATATACGGATGTACCAGAATTTTTATAGAGTTTGTGTTCAGCAACCCGGATTTCTGTGTATTTTTTGTTAAGTATATTACCAATTTTTTCTACAATGTCAGAAGATAAAATTTGTAAGGTTCCTACTTTATTTGCCTGGGGGCCTCTAAACCTTACTGGTTCTTCGTTAAATAATCTTTTTAAATATACAGAGCGCTGTCTCAATAAATTTTTTCGTTCATGTAGGTCGTCTTTTGAAAAATGATAAATTTTGTCAAATGCACTTACCTCTGCTCTAAAATCAAGATAAACTACATGTTTAGTTACTGGTGAATTTCTTTTGCTTGGTAACATTCCATCTCTTCTTATTGGTCTGCTTGTTTCCCAGTAATCTAAATCTTCCTTTTTTGTTTGTGAGCCTCTTCTCATGCGCATTTTCATTACTTCTTTTATCTCTGTGAGCTTATTTTCTCTATACCCATAGAAATATCTATTTCGATCACCGCTTTCGACTATTGGATCGACATCTGTTGAAAACCAGAAATCACTACATGTATACCCTTGTGGAGCACCAAAAAGTGCATGTAGTGTTGAACTTTTTCCAGAACCGTTTTTTCCGATTAAGACTGTTAGAGGAAAACTAAAATTGAGTTTTGTTCCAGAAACTAAGTTTTTATAATATGGAAAAACTATATATTCAATATAATTTTTAAAAACTCCGTTTTTTTTCATATTACTTATTGTGTCTATGGTTTCTTGCATCTTTTGTTCATTCATATATTTATCTTCCTTTCTAAGGTGTTAATTTATGGTTTTTTGTTTTTGCTTCGGTTTACTTTTAATATTTTTATGGCTTCTTTGAAAATAGCACCGCTTGCCTTAACTAAATCAATTGGCACTGCATTTCCAATTTGTAATGCTGAATCTGTCAATGAATTATTAAATATAAAATCATCTGGAAAAGTTTGTAATCTTGCAGCCTCTCTTATTGAAATTGCTCTGTTTTGACTATAATGTCCATATCTTCCTTTGGAATAGCATAAACACCCACCAGTTATAGTGGGAGACGGTTTATTAGGATCCATAATTCCATATGTATCTTTATGACCTGAAAATACATTTCCTTTGTCATCTGTTTTTTTGTGACAATTTAATACTAAATTTTCTGGCAGACTATCTCTAGAACCACCATTTTTTCGTATAAATTTAATTCGTTTTAAATTGGTATCAGATAATGATGCACATTTATGATTATGGATTATTCCATCATCTTCATATGTTTCACCTGCTCTTAATTCTGGCAAATCACCTATTGCATCACGCACTGTTTTCCATTTTTTTAGTCCATTTAGTCCGTTCTTGTCGTAGGTAGGTTTGGGTAAATCAAATATAAATCCATACTGTTGCAGTTCTTTGTTTATATCTTTACGAACTGCATGTAATACAAATCGCTTTCTAGATTGTGGAACCCCGTAATTAGCTGCGTTTAATATTTTTTCATAAATATCATATTTCTTTTTTAGCCTTTGCATAAACTCGTCTAAAATGTTAGAGTTAAACTCGGATTTTATTCCTGGTACATTTTCCATTAAGATAAATGGTGGGGTTATTTCTTCAATTATTCGCAAGAATTCAAATAAAAGTTTTTTTCTTTCATCTTCTTTTTTCGATTTATTTAATGGATTTTTAGGAGAAAAATTTTGACAAGGGGGACAGCCAGCCAGTAAATAAATATCATCTTTTTTTATTTTGCCAGCTTTTAAAATGTGTTCTCCTTTTAATTTACAAATATCCTCATTAAGAACATTTACATTACTTAAAGGTTGATATCTTAAATATGTATCTACTGCACGTTTTTCTATTTCAACAGCTGATTTGATTTTAAATCCAGATAGGTTTAATCCACAAGATACTCCTCCACATCCTGAAAATAAATCTATTGCTTCATATTTTATTCTCATATTTATGCCTCACTATCTTTCTTTGTTTATACAATACCACTACATAATTATTATAGCTAGTTTATTATACAACAGAAATGTCATAAATGGTAGGCATTTTAATAATTAGTTATCTACGCTTAAAAATTTGATTTTCATAACTGATCATATTTTTTGGGAAATTTCTGTGGCAATTTAAATTTCTACATCTTTGCTCATACATCATTTCACTTGGTCTTGTTTTCGAAATTTTCTTATCATAATCGGTTAGATTAAATGCCTTTGGAATCCGTGTCTTGAACTCTTTTAAGGAAATTTCTCCCTCTAGTTCAAGTATTTCAGTGAGATATTGAATTAGGTTTTCTTCAGATATATTTTTTCTTTTCATAGTTTTCTCCTTTCTTTGATTTGTAGATGCATATGTACATCTAGAATAAATTTTCGATAGTGATCGTATCTCCCCACGCTCCATAGTAGCGGGTATTTTTATATGTATAATAGGCTCGGGCTTTAAAGTAATACTTTTTGTTCCGGGCTAGTTTTTTTTGCGTAACTTTAGTACGTTTTGTTGCAATAAGCTTTTTGTTTTTAAAGTTTTTACTTGTAGAATATGCAATTTGGTAGCCGGAAACTCCAGTTTGCTTTCTCAGGGTTATCGTTACTCCAGCTTCTTTTAATAAGGAGCGTAAAGTAGTGATTGTTGCCTTTTTAGGTAGTACAGTTACAATACAATTTGCACTCAGATCTGAGCCATCTTCTGTAGTGGCAGTAATGGTTGTTATACCAGCATGTTTAGCTTTAATTTTTCCAGAAGCATCTATAGAGGCTACAGATGTATTTGACGATTGCCAAGTAAGTTGTTGGTTAGTGGCATTTTGAGGTTCTATAATAGGGGATATCGTGTATTGTTGCCCTTGTTCTAATGTTAGTTTTTTTAGTTTTAATGAGGAAACCATAGATTGCAATTCTAACGTATAAGTACCTGTAATTTCATTTATAAAATCTGCATCAAAGCTTTCAATTTTTACATAATAGGTACCAGAGGTAAGTTCTTTTTGTATAATGCCTCTGCCTGTCTTGCCTTCAGATGGTGTTGCTTCAATAGTTATGAAGTCAGAATCTAAAATTGATAATGAAAAATCATTTTTAAAATTGTACATTATATTGATTGTTTCAGGACAATTGATTGTATATTTATAAAAATCTACGGAATCATTTGCAGAAAGTAATCCAATTATTTTTTGATTACTCTGTAGTTCCATAGCTGTTTTAAAGTTGTTATTAGGTTCAATTTCATTGTTATTAGCTGGGGTAAAGCTGACTTTTAAACGAAATGGTCCTGTGGTTCTAGTCCATAGAGCCCATATACTAAATGTGTAAGTCCCTTTTTCTAATATAACAATTTCAGTTTCTGTTTGAGGAATGTCAAGAGTTCCATTAGCACATTGGATTTTTGAATATGTTGTTGATAAGTTGTCATCAAGTAATGAAATTCCAGTATCTGCTGAATATGTTTGAAATGTATATGTAATTGTTCCAGCGGATGGTAGGGTGAATTTGTAAAAATCTATATTGTCTTCAAAGTTACCATCTATCCATTCTCCGTCTATAGATATTGTTTTGCTTTCCTGAGCATAGATTTTTTTACAGGATACTCCCAGTATTAGAAAACAAAAAGTTAATAAGATACATATTTTTAGTTTTTTCATGTTATTTTACTCCTTTTATTTTTTGGCATTAGGAGAGGTAAAAAACAAAAAGTAAAGAAAAATTCTCCTAATAGTAGAATTATATCATACTTTGTAGAAAATAAAAGAGAAAAATAATAATTTTTGTGTTTTATTCAACTTTAGAGAGTAAAGAGATTGTGATGAGAAATAGATAGTAATAGATTATATGGAACGTTTAATATTTTTTGACAAACAAAAACACCTAGCGTTTAAAGTAAAACCACGCTAGGTGTTTGGAAGATTAAAGGATTATTTATTTGCTATGTTTTTTCTTTTTTCTGTGTCTTCTGTGATATTCGAAGCAGTAGCATCCGTTTTGGATGCACCACGCAAGTTGCTTTTTTTATATTCCATTTCTAAGTCGCTTGTTATAGCTTTAGAAGGGGTTTTATTAATATCATTATCTATGTTAGTGGATGATACTAATTCAAGAGCTATTTTTTCTAGAAAAGCCCATTCTTCAACTGTTAAATTGGCTAACATATTAACAAATCTACTTTTGAAAGAGGCACTTTCTTCATTTAAAAGTAAGTTCGTAAGTTTGTCAATTTCTGATTTCCTATCAGAATCTAAAAACATATCTCCCTCGCCAGTTCTAAGCCAGTTTTCATTAACATTAAATTCACGGCAAATTAGAGCAATTACTGCATCGCTTGGAGTGTTTTTACCTGTTTCATAACATGCAATGTTGTTTCTTTTTATGCCGATTCTATTAGAAAATTCTTGTTGTGTTAAATTCAATATTTTTCGTAATTCTTTTAGACGTTGCTTCAAAATATGTTCACCATCCTCCCAATAATGATTATAAAGGGATAAAATCTTTAAGTCAATTAAAAAAGTGGTAAAACCACAAAAATAACGTTGACACAAGTTGATAAACCACATATAATGATGGTATAACCACAAAATAAAAATGAAAGGGGGACATATTTATGCTAGGAAAAGTGGAAAGTCAAATATTAGAAACGTTTGGAAAACTTATTCCAATACTTTCTGAGGCACAAAAAAATTATCTTTTGGGACTTGGTGAAGGAATGGTTCTTATGGAGGAACGTAGGAAAGAGAAGGAAGGAAAAGAAAATGAACAAACAACTAATTGATGCCAGAGGAAAACGTACGCAGACAGACGTTGCTATTGCAATAGGGATTTCTGTTAAGCACTTGTCTAAGTTAGAGCGAAATCAGCGAAATCCAAGTTTGAAAACGGCATGGAAGCTGGCAAACTTTTATGGAAAAAGCATGGAAGAACTTTTTTCAGATATTTTGGAGGAGGTGGAAGATGATGAATTGTAGTAAAAAGAACATATTGGATATGGATGTAAGTTCTTTAGGAATTGTATTGGGCCTGGATGACATTCAGAGAGAAGAATTTACAAAGAGTAACAGCAAAGAAAAAGAAACTATAGAAGAAATGATAACAGATTTAAAGAAGATTGGCATAAAAATGGAGATTATACCAAGCGGATATTTGAGACTACATTATGATAAAGGATCAGAAGGAATCATAAATTGGGATAGGTATTCCATCTGTTCAGAAAGAAAGAATGCATAAAATGCATAAAAAATGTACCTTGACAATTTCATAAATACTACATCGAATTGAAAAGTCTTTAAATGGGAAATGTTTATGGTAGACGATAAATTTGAAATTATGGTATAATAGAAGCAAAGAAAAGCTTGTGTATTTAAAGTAGATAGATTGGAGATGGATAGTATGGTTACATTAACGTTTGTGTTTGACAATGAAAAGGTACTATCTTCTGGTAATACAGAGGATGAATTGTTACGCCCTATGAGGGAACATGCGGAAAAATATGGTATTTCTGAGAAAGAATATGGTGTATTTTCGAAAGATGGTGAGGATGCTTTGTGTGTAATTTCCATGTTTATTCCACGCATTACTAAAAAGTATCCGTGGTATGTTAATCTAATGAATGAATGGACTCTTGATGTGGATGGACAGAAGGAAGACTGTATTCAGGTAACTCATAGATGGGTTAAGGAAAGCAACGTTCAGGTTGTGTGATGGGGGAATATAATGCCAAATAGAAAACAACTTTCTTTTGATATAGATACCAATATTGTAAAAGAAATATTAGGAGAAAAGAAATTTACTCGTGTTTATGCTGATATAAGAAAATTTATGGAGAGTAAGGATTGGGAGCATATTGAAGGTAGTGTATACATGAGTAAATATGAGCAGGGAAATGCAGATGTATCTTTCTTAATCGACGCATTAAAAGGTCAGTACCCATATATTGAAAAGTGCATTAAAGGTATGCATCAGGCAGATATTTTAAATGTTCATTCTCTGGAACATCATTTTGAATATGATGGAACTCCTGGTAAATACGCTATAAAACAAGAGCAATCAAAGAGTGTTAAACAGTGTAGGAAATCAATAAAGCGAAAATCTAGAAGTAGATAGCAAACCGAATAAGAAGACCGTGAAGGTGTAGTATTTATGAAATGAAACATAGGTACTACACCTTTTTTGTGTGAAGATTGCAAAAAAGGAGAAAACAATAACACTACTACTACTGCTTTGGAGGGAGAAAGGATTATGGCAGAAAATACATTAATTTCTAAAATTACAGAAACAGATCAATACAAAAAAATTGAGGAACGTACAGAAAAAAAGGAAATGAAGAAGGCTGCAAAACTTATTGTGGGGAAACGTTGGGCATCTTCTATTAACCAGATCGAAAGTTCTATTGAGGAACAAGATGTAGAACTTCAAATGAGTAAGCTACAGCACAACGCAGCTTTGGCAGAAAAACAGGATAAAGTGGATAAGAAAATGTGTGAAATTGATTTGCGAAAAGTTTTACAGAAATCAAGTCTTTTCTTTTATGCTTTTTCAATTGTTGCTTCTATTGTGTCCGTTTTTATGTCCTGTGCCGGTTTGAGTAATGCCTGCTCTCCTGGTGGCTTATTGGAAGCCTTATCTGGCCGCTATTGGATTGCTGTCTTGCTAATGTGTTTGATGCAAAGCAGCGTAATTATCTATTCTTTTTTTAGTTATGCTTTGGACTTGTATCACAGTGACAAAAACTTTTTGTTAAATGCATTTCGATTTGTTGTCATGGCTGTTTCCATTTATTGCAATTATTTGTTTATTCAATCCATCATTCCAGAATATGGTGACTCCAAAATTGGCAAATTAATTTCTATTATTTTGGCAAGCGGTGCAGATATAATTTCCAATTTATTTTCCAGTACGGCTGTCAAAATGAAATATAAATTATATTCGCAAAATGGATTATTGGCAAATGGAGAATTGGACAATCGTTCTCTATTGGCAAAATTAAAGATAATTATTTTTGGCAATTTGATGTTCAAAATTGAAAAGACGTATCGTGAAAAAATGGCAATGTATTCAGAATTGGCAAAAGGAAAAGGTAAATTAACTACGCACAGTCAGCGTTGTTACCCGAAATCGAAAAAAAGTGTAGTCAATGAGAATGGTGATTTGACAATTTCCAATGAAGATATAGGTGAATATGAACATAGAAAACCAGCAGCGTATGATGTTGCCATTCAAAAAATGATGGAAATTGGTATTGAACCAGGTGACAAAATTAGAAGGGGAATGATTGGATTGGATAGACCAGATTGGAAAGCGGTAAGAAGATATATGCAACTAAATGGAATTGTCAAATGTGTAAAAAAGACAACATTTTTGGAAAAGGATTTAAAGGAATTGGAAAATGCTATGTAAGTATCCAGTTTTAGGAAAGGAGTAGCTTAATGTCATTTTGGAAAAGAAAAAAGGGTGGTAATTCAGATCAAGTAGGAGTTACCTTGCTACTTGAAGGAAAGCCAATTTCCAATCAGGATGTGAAATGTATTGCCAATGTGCAAAACAGGATATCCAATAATGAAGTTCAGAAAAAAAGATTTTTGAATTTATTAAAAAAATATTGCGTATTGGTTGAGGATCAGGAGGACACATTGGAGTTTCCCTCAAAAGAGTCCTTCCGGAAATTTTTAGAGGAATGTAAAAAGCTTCTGAAGAATTAAAAAATATGGGGTGTGATAGTGTGAAGTCGAACGCTAGTGAAATAGATGCAGAGAATATGCAACTTTGTTATGAAACACATAAAAAAGCTTTTGGAGAGTGGTTAGAGGGCAAACCAATAAGCTATAAAGAAGAAAATGGAATTATGTGCGTAAAATATGAAAGCGGTAAATCGTGGCATTATAGGCGAGTTGCAAAAGAAAGTATAGAAACAGAATATTATTTTCAACCTTGTTTGGAGTGGTGGTGAGAAATAATTTGGTTATAGCTGCCGCCGACAATGTGGAGCTTGTGGATTACTGCCAGGTACATGGAATTGTGGGTAAGCCTGTGTGTAACCTGTGGGAAACATTTTCTGTTTTCCACAGGTTATGCATAGACTTATCCATGATGGAATGGCAGTTATCCACAAATCCACATTGATGTAGTTTAGAAAGTTATATACAAGTTGTATTGTTACTTATAATACACCTTATATATGCCTTTCTTATAGTGTTTGCTTAGCATAGAGCAGAGTAGCTAAGGCATAGTGTACCTTGACAATTTCATAGACGATACACCAAAATCATGTTATAATTAATTTAACTAAATAGTAATGGTTTAGCTGGATGAAAAGGAGAGGATTACATGTACAGGGTTGCATTAGAATTTAACATGAATTTAGAAAAGACTGAATTGGAAGCAATTTGTTTACAAACGGATGAAATATTTGCAAATGAAGATATTTTATGCGAAGAATCTGATGATGGAAGAAGAGTTTACTGTTCATCAGAAGAGAATCAGGCTTTTGGACGAATGTGGGCAGCTATTTTTGAATTAAAGGATACACCTTGTATTTTGCATAACTTAACAAATGGTATTTGGGAAAATGGTGAAAAAAAAGAAAATTTAATGTCAGATTTTTTTACCAAGTAGGAATGCCTTATGAATGATAAGTTAAGAAAAGGTATTAATTTTGATTTAGATACAAATAAATTAGAGCAGAATTATACAAAATCAGATTGGCACAATGCATATTATGAATTGCGTATTTATTTTGAAAAAGAAGGTTTTCAGCACATACAAGGGTCTGGGTATCATTCTGTAGAACCTATGTCGGAATCGCAGGTTATGTCAATTGTTCATAAATTAACAAAAAAATTTCCTTGGATAAATGAATGTGTCAGTGTTTGTACTATTGCAGATGTGCCTGAAACAACAGATATTTCACATGTTTTTGTAAAGGAAGCACAGAAATTAAGGCAGCACAAAAATACTGAAAAGGAATTTTCAAATAGCAAGAAAATAGAAAAGAAGAAGTCTAGAGGTCGAAGTAGGTAAAATTAAATAAGTGATGGAAAAGGTGTAGAGTCTATGAAATAAGCATAGAAACTACACCTTTTTTGTGTGTAAAAATATTTTGAAAGAAGGAAAAAAATGAGTAAGAAACTAATTATTGCGGAAAAACCCAGTTTGGCAATGAAAATTGTTGCTGGGATTGGAAAGATGGAAAAGGCAGACGGATATTTTGAAAATCAAAATTATATTGTTACTTTTGCCTTTGGACATTTATTTGGACTGAAAACAGTAGAGCAGTATAAAAATGTAGAGAAACAAAAGTGGTCTTTGGAGCAACTGCCATTTTTCCCAGAACAATTTGAATATGTTTTACTTGAGGATGGTGGAGTAAAAAAGCAATTTGGAATTATAGCAAAGCTTTATCAGAGAGCAGATGTATCGGGGATTATCAATGCTGGGGACCCTGATCGAGAAGGAAGTGTAATTATTTTAAATATCCTGGGACAGTTACAAAAGAACACAGGAATATGTAAACCAGTGGAACGTATTTGGCTTACAGCAACTACACCTGAGTTTGTTAGAAAGGCATTGAGTGATTTGAAGCCAGAGGAAGCATATGGAAATTTATATGGGGAAGGTTTGACAAGGACGTATATTGATTGGTTATGGGGAATTAACTTTACACGATTTGTTACATTGAAGGCAGGAACGTTGTATCCAATAGGTAGAGTGCTAAATCCGATAGTAAAGTTTGTTTATGACAGGGATCGGAGTATAGAGAATTTTAAGAAGGAAATTTTTTATGAAATAGAAGTGCAGTTTGAAAAGGATGGGATACCGGTAAAAGGAAAATTAAAAGATTTACGTTTTTTAGAAGCACAGAAAGAGAAAGGCGAATTTTTGTGTAATGATTTAATTATGCATTTAGAAATATTGGAAGATTTACAAGCTGTTGTTCAGAAAGTAGAAAGTAGAGATACAGTGAAAACTCCGCCAAAGTTATTTTCTCTTGATAAATTGCAAAATAAAATGTCTAAAGAGTTTAAATATTCTTCTGCAGAAACTTTAGCTGTTACGCAAAAGTTATATGAAAAAGGCTATGTTACATATCCAAGGACCAATACAGAATACTTAGCTACGGCAGAAAAAGAAAGTGTCAATGAAATATTGGATGTGCTTATGGAGGAGGAAGGAATTTCTCTTGTATTAAAGGATAGTAAACGGATTTTCGATGATAGTAAGATTGAAGGACATACTGCATTGATTATTACAGGAAAAAGACCAAATGGATTATCTGAAAAGGAAACAAATGTTTATAAGGCAATAAAGAATCGTTTTATTAGTAATTTCATTGAGGAAGAAACGGTTCTTCAGGAAACAAGAGTAGAAATTCAGCTAGGTTCCTATAGCATGGAATTAAAGGGAACATCCATTCTTAAAGAAGGATTTTTGAAGTATGAGCCAATAAAAAGTGAAAAAATGCTTCCTCATTTTATCGAAGGAGAAGTAATAGAAAATCCAGAAATACAACTTGTTGAAAAGACTACAAAACCGCCGACACATGTTAATGAAGCGGAATTGAATACATTTCTGAAAAATCCGTTTAAGAAAAAAGAAATAACATCATCTGAGGAAACGGATATGGGGGATGATGATTATAAGGCTATGTTACAGGGATGTGAGATTGGTACAGTTGCAACTAGGGCTGGAATTATTGAGAATGCACAACGATATGAGTACATTAAAAAAGAAAAAGGGTTATTTCATGTTACTGAAAAGGGTAAGTCGTTGATAAGGGTACTAGAACAGCTTGGGATTGATTTGGACAAAACCAAAACGGTTGAAATGGGAATGGATTTAAAGAAGGTATTCCGAAAAGAATTAACTTTAGAGCAGGTAGTGGAAAAGACAAAACAGAACATTGCAGAGATCATTGAAAAGGATAGGGATATAGTGATAGAAGGTGCATATGTTACAACTTCAGGAAGTGGAAGCAAGATTGGCAAATGCCCTATGTGTGGTGGAGTTATTTTGGAGGGAAAGAAGAATTATTATTGCAGCAATTATAAGGAAAAGGAATGCCATTTTGTAATATGGAAGGTAATAGCAGGAAAAGAAATATCAGGAAGTCAGGTAAAACAGTTATTGGAAAAAGGAAAAACGTCATTGGTGAAGGGCTTCAAAAAAAAGGCTGGCGGAAACTTTGATGCTAAATTGGTATTAGATGAAGCAGGGCAAGTAAAGTTTGCCTTCCCGAAAAGAAAGAAAAAGTAGAGGAGAGTTGCTAGTATGCTAGAAAAATTAAATGTTGAGGATTTGGTGAAAAATCCTTTTAGAGAAGAAAATTTTGTGATTGGAAAAAGCATGTCAGAAAATTATATTGTTCTATCTGATAGCGAAAGGTTTGGAAAACAGGCTATTGTATATGAAAATCCAGATAGAAACAAGTGTATAGATTATATTGAGGATAGAAAACCAGCGAAAAAGCCTAGTTATTATGTTATTGATAATTTAAAAGATTTTATGGACGGAAAGAGTCAAAATATATTTCGTGGTACTCTTGAGGAATGCTTAGAAAAATATAGTAGTTATGTATTGAAGTATGATGATAAGTACAAAAATCATGTAACAAGTACGCTAGGAGTTACAACTGGTGATATTGTGAAAATTGATACGGATTTTATCCGTTGTATCGATGGAGTTTCATATATAGCAACGGATATTGTAAGAAATCATGAACATAATTCTAACAAATATGTATTAAATGACTTGAATGCGATTGTAGATGTATTGGATGTAAAACAGGCAGCTATTGTTAAGGAAAACAGTATAGAATATGTGCCATTGAAAGAATTGGATCAAAAAGAAATATTTGAAGCGTATTTGGAAAAATCTGTACAAGAAAAAGCAGTTTTAAAAGATAAATTGCAAAATGGTTTTGTGAATGGAGTTGCATTACCGAAGACGGGATATAATGATGCACCTGAGATAACACAGGAACGATTAGATAAAGTGCTACGGATAGAAAGTAAAAGTGTAAATTTTGAAGGATGTTATTTTTCGGATGTTGTTATGACAGGTGAGTTTATAAATGCAAATTTTAAGGATTGCAATTTCTGTGAGTGCAAATTTAAAGATGCAGAATTTATCAATACTAATTTCCAGAATGCTCACTTTTTGGGTATAGATATGAAGAGTGTTGTTTTTGATTCTGTAAATTTTGAAGAGGCGAGTATGCATTCAATCCTTTTGGAAAATGGTACATTCAAAAATACAAATTTTTCATATACTTCATGGAAAAGTGTTTCTACCAGCAAGAATACTGTAAGTTTTGAAAATTGTGATTTCCTTCTAGCAGATATGAACAAGGTGTATATCAAAGGCAGTGAGATAGCTGGTGAAATAAAAAATGTCAATACCATTTATGTAACGATGGGAGGTGCAACGGATGGAGAAGTTAAAAAACATAGACAAGATATAATTGATACTTTGCAGCCAGATCAGAAGATAACTAAAACAATAGAAGGAAATAAAAAGAAAGATAGAGGAAGTTCTAAAGTACAAACCACAAAGCCTAGAAAGGCAAAAAGGCATTAGGAATGTTTCTGTTTTAAAGGGAATAAAATACACAAAAGAAGTAGGAGTGATAGTATGGTTGTTGTTAAAAACGTAGTACCAGAAAAATATAAAAATGAAGAAGAAAGAAAAAAGGAATTGAAGCGTATTTATGTGAATATTCAAAGAACAATGTATGTAAATGGTTTATATAGTGAGAAAAAACGTAAAGGGGTTTGCTAATGGAAGCAATTTATGCTCGTCAATCACTAGATGTAAAAGATAGTCTTTCTATTGAAACGCAAATTGCATTTTGCAAAAGGCATTGTATGGAAGACGTTGAGCCTCTTGTCTACAGAGACAAGGGGTTTAGCGGAAAAAATACAAAAAGGCCAGCATTTCAGAAAATGTTAAGTGATATTGAGGATGGGAAAATCTCAAAAGTTATCATTTACAAGTTAGATCGTTTGAGTAGGTCCATTTTGGATTTTGCTGAAATATGGAGAATTTTTGAGCAGAAGAAGGTAAACTTGCTTTCTGCTACACAGAATTTTGATACAAGTACACCGATGGGAAAAGCAATGCTGTTTATTGTTATGATTTTTGCTGAAATGGAAAGAGAAACCATTGCAGAACGAGTAAAGGATAATTACTATAGTCGAGTGAAGGATGGAAGATGGCCAGGAGGACCAGCACCATATGGATTATCTATTGGACGTTTGCAAGATAAATTAGGAAGAAAAGTTCCAACATTGGTACAAAATGAAAATATGAGCATAATGAAAGAAGTTTTTGAAAGATATGCTTTTACAGAACTATCATTAGGAAAAATGGCAGGTGAGTTGAATAAGAGAGGCATACATTGTATGCGTTGTCAAAATTGGAGTAGTGTGAGTTTGGCAAAGTTAATGCGTAATCCAGTTTATGTGCAGGCGGATTATGATGTATACTGTTACTTTAAGTCGTTTGGTATTCAAATTGTTAATCCAGTGGACGAGTTTACAGGTAATAGAGCTGGAATTTTAGTTGGAAAACGAGGAACCTTAGCAGGTGGGACAAATAGAGAGTATAAGGACTATACAGATATGGTGTTTGTACTTGCAAATTGGAAAGGTGCAATAAGTTCGGAAAGCTGGCTTGCAGCTAATTATAAATTGGATTCTAATAAGCAAATTGGAAACAATGGAAAAGGAACTATTACCTGGTTGACGGGGTTAATTAAATGTGGAGAGTGTGGATATGCAATTAAGCTTGGAAGTCCTGGAAGGAAAAGAAACAGAGAAAATAGAGGATTATATTGTAGTGGAGCATATGCAAGAAAAAATGGATGCAGTAATAAAATTACGTTTTGTTTAGGTGAATTAGAGGAATGTGTACAAAAGGAATTAGAATGTTTGATTGATAGTTGTCATGGAGAAGCAATTGAATTTGAAGAAACTTTATCTAATGATGATAAAATTGAGTTAGAAAAAACGGAACAAGCAATAGAAAATTTAATGGCAACGCTTCGAAGTGGAGAGATAGATAGTACATTACTTTTCTATATAAATAGCGAGATTAAGCGTCTGGATATGAGAAAAAAAGAAATATTAAAAAGAATTTCCCGTATAAAAAGACCTAGAACTGTAATTGATAAAATTGACTTTACCAAAATGTCATTGAAGGAAAAACATTTAGTAGCAGCAAGTTATATTGAAAAAATTTTGATAAAAGGGAATGAAACAGAAATTAAATGGAAAGTGTAAAAAAGTATTGACAAAGTATGCGTCAATGAAGTATTATATAGCTGAAAGGAGTTGAATAACATGGAAATGTCAGAACAGATTAAAGAATTCCGAAAAACTACAGGATTAAGTCAAAGTAAATTTGCTAATTATTTTGGTATTCCAGTTAGGACTATCCAGTCATGGGAATTAAAAGGTCCACATAATCCAGCTCCCTATATTCTTGCAATGATGCAGAAAATTTGGAAATATGAGAATCCAGAGGGATAGTTTGACTAAGTATAGGAAAGACTTCTTATAAATATTCTATTCATTTTACATCTAGCGTGGACAGTTTAGATTGGAAAAATTATGGTGTAGATTCGATTGTATCTACAGTGTTGAATCATAAGGCGCTTGGAAATGGTTCTATCATCCTAATGCATAATGGTGCGAAATATACGAAAGATGCATTACCAGCTGTCATTGAGGGATTGCAGAAAAAAGGGTACGAAATTGTACCGATATCAAAACTGATTTATAAGGAAAACTATGAAATAAATCATGAAGGTCGTCAAGTATCATTAGGCGAAAAGGAAAAGAAAGCAGATGTAACGCCTGAAGCAACAGAGTAGAGTAAAAATGAGATATGTTGAGGAATACATACAAATATTGTATAATTATAGATAAATGTAAAATATATGAGTAAAACGAAAGAGGGAAAACTATGTTTGGTGCCAAAATACAGAAGAAGATTATTGGGTTAGGGAGTACAATAATCATAGTTATGTTACTAATTTTTAATATACCTGTATATGCAGCGGAACGGAAGGAAAGTTCTGAAGGTGCAGTGGAAATGGCAGAGGAAGCCGAAACATTGGATATTATAAATTTTACATTAAGTGAAGCTGCACCCTTAGCGGTTGGTAAGCCGATTCTAATGAGTGCAAAAGGGATTGGTGGATGTGGCAATTATCGATACAAATTTTATGTATTGGATAAGCAGAGTGGGATTTCTGTTTTTTATCAAAATTTTTCCGTGGATAATGTGGCAAAGTGGACACCCAAAAGACCGGGAAATTATGCTATTTACGTTTTGATACAGGATTGTGTTTCGGGTAATGTGATAAGTAGTGTAAAAGAGTTTCAGATAGTAAAAAGAATTGTAGTAAAAAGTTTTAAAATTACAAAAATAAAGAGTAGAAAAGTAAAATTTAAGATAAAGGCTACAGGATATGGAACTTTGCGGTACAAAATAGCAGTAAAGAAAGTGAAAGGAAAACAGACTACGATAAAAAAATATGGAAAAAGCAAGACTAAAATATACACATTTAGAAAAAAAGGAAAATATATCATATATTTATATGTAAAAGATGCAAATGGAACGGAAAAGATTATAAAGAAGAGCATTATTCTTCATTAAAAGGAAGATATTTATTATTGAATAGAGTTATAAAGGAAAACAAGCATTTCATTCATTATATGGAATGCTTGTTCTTCTTATGCGTATTTTATGTTCCATGCTAAAAGATTGAAAAAACTCTGTAAAATATACATATATTTTTTGAAATTCGGTTGATAAAATTGTGAAAAAATGTTAAAATGAATTAGTTAATGTAGTTTAAAATAGTGAAAGTGCCTAGAAGGAGGAAAAACTATGGTAAATGAGAAACTAAAAAAGTCGTTGGCTGTTGCAATGGCTGCGAGTTTAGTTGCTACTAGCTTTCCGGTTGCTAGTTATACTAAGGTCTTGCAGGCGCATGCAAAAACAGCAAATAAAAATGAGACAAGTACCCTAGCAGGAGATACAGGTGTCTCAAAGGATGATGATGGTGTGTATAAAGTGACAATGGATGATACTGGAAAAATCACCGCTGATGAAGATGTTGCAGCAGATGTAAATACACCTTTTTCATGGGATAATGCTAATGTGTATTTTGCACTTACAGATCGATTTTATAATGGAGATACATCGAATGATCATTCTTATGGAAGATCAGAAGGTGAAGCAAACGCAGCAGATTATAAAAATAGAACTGGTACTTTTCATGGCGGCGATTTAAAGGGAATGACGGAAAAGATAGAGGAAGGCTATTTTGATAAACTTGGAACAAATGCTATCTGGATTACTGCGCCATATGAACAGATTCATGGTGCATTATGTGCTAGCAAATTTAAACATTATTCTTATCATGGATACTACGTATTAGATTATACAAATGTAGATGCTAATATGGGAACAGAAAAGGAATTAGAGACATTTATTGATACAGCACATGAGCATGGTATACGAGTGATTTTTGATATCGTTATGAATCATGCAGGATATGCAGATGCTAAAACTGCCAATGAATATGGATTTGGTAAATTGGCATCAAATTGGAAGGATATTTATTATACATGGGATGAATCGCAGTATCAGTGGTATAATGATTATACAGGCGAGGCTGCTCAAAACGGTTCTCAAGGTATGATGGATCCATCAGGAGATTGGACCACTAATTGGTGGGGAAGTAGTTGGGTTAGAGCAATCGGAAGTCGATTTAATGGATATGATGGTAGTGAAGGAGATAGCAATGAAATTACAAAATGCTTAGATGGATTGCCAGATTTTAAAACAGAAACTACCAATGATCCAGGAATACCTGGTATCTTGAAAGCAAAATGGACAAAAGAGGGTACATATGACGAAAAAGTAGCTAGTACAAAGGCTAATATGAGTGCAAGAGGATTGTCACCAAGCGTTACAGGTTACATAGCTACATGGTTGAGTGATTGGGTTGAAAAATATGGAGTTGATGGCTTCCGTTGTGATACAGCAAAACATATTGAAACAAAAGAATGGGGAAAATTAAGTAGTGCATGTAGTAAGGCATTGGAAACATGGAGAAAAAATAATCCGAACAAGCCAGGGGCACAATGGACTGATGATTTCTGGATGACAGGAGAGCATTGGGGACATGGTGTTGGTAAGGATGCATATTATACAACTGGTGGATTTGACTCTATGATTAATTTCTCTTATCAGCGTAATTATAATAAAAAGCCACAGGAAATGGAAAGTATTTATTCAGATTATGCACAAAAAATCAATAATGATTCTAGTTTCAATGTATTAAGTTATATTTCTTCTCATGATACACCATCTTCTAGATCAGATGAGTTTAAGTATTCTTTGCTTAGTGCACATGATGGTGGAACTTCTGGTATTTCATTATTGTTATTACCAGGTGGCGTACAAACATATTATGGTGATGAATCTGGAAGAACAGAGTGGAAAAGTCCTTCAGGATGTACAGGAGATCAGATTGTACGTTCGGATATGAATTGGAATTCAATGGATACAGCAAGATTAGAGGTATGGCAAAAGGTAGGACGTTTTAGAAGAAATCATATTGCTGTAGGAGCAGGTCAACATAAGAAAATTTCTGATTCTCCGTATACATTCAGCAGAACTTATAAGGGAAAAGCTACAGTGGGTGCAGAAACAAAAACAGATTATGAAGATAAGGTAGTTGTTTCACTTCCTGGTAGTGCAGGAACCTATGACGTAGATGTAAGTTCTGTGTTTAATGATGGAACAACATTGTTGGATTCTTATTCAGGAGAAGAATATACAGTTAACGGTGGAAAAGTTTCTGCAACTTGTGATAGTAAGGGTGTAATTTTACTAGGAGAGATATCAGATACAACACCAAAAGCAAAAGTTACAGCTAGTGTAGGAGATAAGAGTGCTTATACAGAAGACAAATTTACAACAACAATTAAGACTGAGAATGTGACAGATGCAACTTACCAGATTAATGACTGTACACCTGTTTCCTTTACGGATAGTGCAGATATTACAATTGGAGAAGATACAGCATATGAAGAGACAACAACAGTTAAAGTAACAGGAAAATCAAGCATTGATTCGTCAGAAGTAAGCAAAACATTTACTTATAAACGTAGTAAAGAGCCAACAGTTGGACAGGCAAGTGAAGGTTTCTATCTTCGTATGAGTAAAGCAGCATATGAGAAGGCAAGTGGACAGACTGGAGTACCTTTGGTATGGATTTATGATGATAAAGCCTCTTATTCTGGTGCAAGTTGGGATTCTAGAGATAAGATGACTTTAGACGAAACGGGAGAATACTATGTTTGGCAGAAGGATACTTTGACTTCTGAGGTATATGTTATTGTAACAGCACCGGATGCAGATACATGGCGTTCTGTTCCGGATAAAAAGAATGGTGGAACTGTAAAGGGAACCTTAGAATTAGATCCTTCTAAGGAATATACAGATGCAGATCAGATTAAGACAATTACACTTGCAACGGGTGAAAAGGCAACTGTAACGGTTAAATATGTAGATAGCCAAGACAAGGAATTAAAGACTATTACGCGTGTAGGTGCAGTGGATGCTAATTATACGGTATATGCACCAAAGACATTATCTACAGTTTCAGGATATGAGTTGGCAGAAGGACAGGATACTTCTAAGACAGGAAAGTTTACAGCAGAAGAGCAGACAGTTACGTTTACTTATACTAAGGTGGGTGAAGTTATAACACCAACCCCTGAAGTAAAAACACCGGACCCAACGGTAACACCAACAGATGATGTTACACCAACACCAACAGAGGTTGTTACAACCGTAGAGCCAACACAAGAACCAACAGAGGCACCAACAGAAGGACCAACACAAGAACCAACACAAGAACCAACGCAAGCACCAACACAGGAGCCAACCGCAGTGCCAACAGAAACACCAAAGACATTGGAGGCTAAGGTTTCTACAAATCCAGCTACAAAACAGATTGCAGGATACGCAGTAAAGATTACTGGATATGCAGCAAATGGTTCTGGAGATTATAAGTATCGCTTTATAGTAGAAGATGCATATGGAAACTTTGTTTATACAAAGGCATATACTTCAACTGCATCAGGTACATGGAAACCAAGAAGTGCAGGTGAGTATGTGATTACGGTATATGTAAAAGATGAAAAGAGTGGAAAGATTACAACTGCTTCTAAAGATTACAAAGTAACTTCAGCACTTTCTGTTAAGAAATTTGATGTAAAGCGTTTGAAGAAATTACAGTATCAGTTAGAGTCTTTGGCATCTGGTGGAGCAGGAACTTATAAATATCAATTCTCTTATACTTACAAAGGAAAAACAAAGATTATTAAGAAATATTCAAGTAAGAGAATTTGCAAGAATGCATTTACAAAAGCAGGTGTTTATAAAATAACAGTTTCTGTTAAGGATAAAAAAGGAAAAGTAGTGAAAAAGACAAAAACTGTTAGAGTGAAATAGTAAAAAAATAGCTTCATTCATTTGAATGGAGCTATTTTGATTCATAAAAGAAAAGTTAGATCGATATGATAGAAGGAAAGGGATATGATAAAAAATTAGTTAAAATCAACAAAAAAGAATGCAAAATGAGAAAAAATATGGTATTATAGTATAAAGGGATGGATGTATGATTCGATTCGAAACAAATTGGGCTAGACAAATAGGAGCCTAATAATAGTTAGGGCAGATTTATAAAGAGGAGGGATTACTATGAATAAAGTAGTAACGATTAGCAGACAGTATGGTAGTGGCGGACGAGAAATAGGAAAGAAATTGGCAGAACATTATGGGATTCCTTTTTATGATAATGAGATTATTTCTAATGCGGCAAAAGAAAGTGGTTTTGCAGAAGTTGCTTTTGAACGTGCAGAAGAAAAGGCTACAAATAGTCTTTTATACACGCTGGCAATGGGAATGAGTGCATATGGAAACATGGATATGGGATTTAGTACTATGTCGGTGGATGATCAATTATATTTAGCAGAAACAAAGGTGACAAGACGTTTTGCACAACAAGGTCCATGTGTTATTGTAGGAAGGTGTGCGGATTATGTATTGCGAGATCAAACAAATGTTGTAAATGTATTTGTTACAGCGGATGTTACGGCAAGAGTAGAACGGGCAATTGAAGAGTATGGGTTGCCTAAGCCAAAGGCAGAAGAAAACATTATTAAGTTTGATAAGAGGCGTAATAACTATTACAATTTTCATACAGGACAAAAGTGGGGAGATATAAACAATTATCATTTGGTAATTCGCAGTGATTTTGGAGGAATTGACCATGCAGTGGATACTTTGATTACATATCTTGAATAGTGATTTTTGTGTATGTCTAATATACATTGGTTGAAAAAAAACAAAATATGTTATATAGTAGTAGATAGTGTGTTTGCACTATCTACTATTTTTGTGCAGGCAGCGATTCAGAGTTTTCTATTATATGGAAAATTGGAAATTGCTTTGGCTAATTTGAAAAATTAGCAAATATATGTTTCGTAGTTAATATATGGTTGCCTTTGGTATGAAAGTATTTTAACGTTTTATATGAATGGAATAATATGGAATAATATTGTGGCTTGATTATTATGCTTTTATGAAAATGGTACGATAGTTAGGTGAAAAACAGTTTTGATAACAGAACGGAGGAAATTATGAAAACAGTAAGAACAAGATTTGCGCCAAGTCCTACAGGAAAAATGCATGTAGGAAATTTAAGAACTGCGTTATATGCATATTTAGTTGCAAAACATGAAGGTGGAGATTTTATTTTAAGAATCGAAGATACAGATCAAGAGAGATTTGTAGAGGGTGCAATTGAGATTATCAATCGTACTTTGCAGGAAACAGGGCTGATTCATGATGAAGGACCAGATAAAGATGGAGGAGTAGGTCCTTATGTGCAGAGTGAGAGACAAAAACAGGGAATCTATTTACAGTATGCAAAGCAGCTTGTAGAAAAAGGTGAGGCATATTATTGCTTTTGTACAAAAGAAAGATTAGCCGGACTGTCAAGTAAAGTTGGTGATAATGCAGAAGGAAAAGAAATTGTACAATACGATAAGCATTGTTTGCATTTAACGAAGGAAGAAGTAGAAGAAAACCTTGCAAAAGGATTGCCATATGTAATTCGCCAGAATAACCCAACAGAAGGGACTACTACATTCCATGATATTATTTATGGAGATATTACAGTAGATAATTCGGAATTGGATGATATGATTTTGATTAAATCAGATGGATACCCAACTTACAATTTTGCAAATGTGGTGGATGATCATTTGATGGGAATTACACATGTTGTTCGTGGTAATGAATATTTATCATCTTCTCCAAAATATAATCGCTTATATGAAGCATTTGGATGGGAGGTACCAGAATATATTCATTGTCCTCTTATTACAGATGAGACGCACAAAAAATTAAGTAAAAGATGTGGACATTCTTCATTTGAAGATTTATTGGAGCAGGGATTTTTACGTGAAGCCATTGTAAACTTTGTTGCGTTATTAGGTTGGAGTCCAGAAGAGGATCGAGAGATTTTTTCACTGGAGGAATTGGTTCAAGCATTCGATTATCATCGTATTAACAAAGCACCTGCTGTATTTGATATGGTAAAATTAAAATGGATGAATGGCGAATATATGAAAGCTATGGACTTTGATACATTTTATGACATGGCATTGCCTTATATCAAGGCTGTCATCAAAAAGGACATGGACTTTAAACGAATTGCAGAAATGGTAAAAACGCGTATCGAAGTATTTCCTGATATTGCAGGTCATATTGATTTCCTTCAGGAGATGCCAGAATATAGCGTAGATATGTATACACATAAGAAAATGAAAACAAATCCAGAAAACTCGTTAGAGTTATTGAAAGAAGTATTACCAGTATTGGAACAACAGGAGGATTACTCCAATGATGCATTGTTTGAACGTTTAAGTGCATTTGGAAAAGAAAAAGGATATAAGACTGGTTTTGTTATGTGGCCAATTAGAACAGCAGTTTCTGGTAAGCAAATGACACCAGGAGGTGCTACAGAATTAATGGAACTATTAGGCAAAGAGGAAACGATAGTGCGAATTAAAGCAGCAATTGAAAAATTGTCTTAGGATAAAAAGAAGGGTTTTGTTTGGTTGCAAAGCCCTTTTTTTCATGCTATAGTTAGATATTGTAGTGCAAATAGGAAGAATACACAGTTTGGGATAGGAAAGAAATGATGTCGGAAATGAAAAGTATGCCAAAATTTAATAAAGCGCAAAAACAGGCGGTAGAACATAACAAAGGACCAATGATGGTATTGGCTGGGCCTGGGGCAGGAAAAACGCTGGTAATTACATATAGGACCAAGACTTTAATTGAAAAATATGGAGTGGAGCCTGGAAAAATTTTAGTTATTACTTTTACAAAGGCGGCTGCGGAAGAAATGAAAGTGCGTTTTCAAAATATTATGGATGGGAAGTATGTACCTGTTCGTTTTGGAACCTTTCATGCTGTATTTTTTTCTATTTTGAAACATGCGTATCACTATACAGCATCCAATATTATTCGGGAAAGTGAGAAAAAAAGGATATTATTGGAAATTGTTGAAAATATGGAACTGGATATAGAGGACCTGAATGAATTTATTCAGGATATGGAAAATGAAATTAGTCTGGTAAAGGGAGAAATGCTTTCCTTGGAGCATTATTTTCCGATGAATTGTGCAAAGGATATATTTCAAAAGGTATATACAAGATATAATCAGGCGTTACAAAGACGAAAATTGATTGATTTTGATGATATGCTTGTATATTGTTATGAATTATTAACCCAGCGTCCAGATATATTGAAAATGTGGCAACAGCAGTTTCAATATATCTTAATAGATGAGTTTCAGGATATTAATAAAGTACAGTATGATATTATTCGATTGTTGGCTCGTCCTAATAATAACTTGTTTATTGTAGGTGATGATGACCAGTCTATTTATCGTTTCAGAGGGGCAAAGCCGGAGATTATGCTTCAGTTTGAGGAAGTGTATCCATCGGCAAAGAAAGTCCTTTTAGATGTCAATTATCGTTCGACAGCCTGTATTGTAGAGACAGCCTCTATGGTGATTGCACATAATAAAACAAGATTTCCGAAAAATATACGAACAGACAATGAACGGGGACAGGAAGTAGCAATACGTGAATTTGAGGATTTGAAACAGCAGAACGAAAAAATTATTGAAAAGGTGCGAGAGTATCAAAAGCAGGGGATGCCTTTATCGCAAATTGCAGTATTATTTCGAACGAATATGCAACCAAGGGCATTGATTGGAAAATTTATGGAATATAATATTCCTTTCTGTGTCAGAGAACAGATCCCTAACATTTATGAACATTGGATAGCAAAAGATATAATCGCTTATATAAAATTGGCACAGGGAAAGCGAGATCGAAGCCTGTTTTTAAAAGTGGCAAATCGCCCGAAACGTTATTTGAGCCGTCAGATTTTTGATACGCAGGAGATTTCTTTTGAACGGTTACGTTTATTTTTTGAGGATAAAAAGTGGATGCAGGAGCGATTAGAGCAGTTTGAGGATGACTTGTCAGCATTAAGTCATATGACTCCTTATGCAGCAATCAATTATATACGAAAAGCGATTGGGTATGATGAATTTTTAGAAGAATATGCACAGTTTCGTCATATAAAAGTGGAAGAACTTTATGAAATACTGGATGAATTATCAGACCTTGCGAAACCTTTTCAAAACTATAAAGAATGGTTTGAAAATATGGAACAGTATGCATTAGAGTTGGAAAAGCAGGTAAAGAAAAAGAAAGATGTACAACAGGAGGATGCAGTAGCATTTGTAACGATGCATGGCTCTAAGGGATTGGAATACGATATTGTGTTTATTGTAGATGTAAATGAAGGAATTATTCCACATCAAAAGGCTGTATTGGAGGAGGACATTGAAGAAGAAAGGCGAATGTTTTATGTTGCAATGACTAGAGCAAAGAAAGAGCTGTATATTTATTTTGCAAAGGAACGTTTTAGTAAGGAATTTACTATGTCGCGATTTTTGGCAGAACTGTTGGATAATACGGATATAGACTGAAAAAGAATAAATTAAAAATCCCCGCCATGTCGGATATAGTATCTGATATGACGGGGATTTTGCTATGCAAGCAGTAATTATTCTTCTTCTGCTTCTTCCTCTAATAAACTTTCAAATGCTGCCTGAACGATTTGAATCTCGTCTTCATCTTCAATTGCTTCTAAGCTGATATCGTCATCTTCTAATTCTTCATAACGATATAATAAGATTTCGCTTTCAACTTCATCATTTTCTTCAACAGCATCTTCGATTCCTTCTGGAATAGAAAGTAATGCAATGTATTCTTGTTCTCCAAGTTCTTCAATTGTAAATATATCCATAACGATACATTCTTCTTCCGTACCATCATCGTATGTTAAAGTGACAGTCATTGCTTCATCATCATCATTCATAATATTCATTTCTTCACTCATGCTATATGTCCTCGACTTTCTTAAAAAATGTGTATAGTTGTAAGGATAAAATACAAAACCTTATCCTTATACTATTAAAAATGTAACAGAAATCACAAAAAAAAGCAAGCAAAATTACTAAAAAATAGAATAAAAATTTGATTTGTTTGTCGAAAAGTAATAATTATACTTAATACATGCCTTGGATTTCATTGCTGCGATATTCTACTGTACTGGATGGTGCGTAGTTACTGGTTTGAAATAGCTTCTCATGCCATTTGCTGACATTTGAGGAGAGAGTTACTGCGGTAACTACATCAGCACCATTGATTGTTGGAGTTTCTTTTTCAAAAGGAAATCCGTAGTTTTCCGTAATTTTATAGGAAAAAATTCCTGTAGAAAAAGTAAGAATATCTTTTGTGCTTAAACTTGTGTATACCTGCGGTAAAATTTCACTCATGACATTATAAAGAGTAATTGGATTTGCCGCTTTTGCTTTTTTCACAATTTGCTCTAAGACTGTTCTTTGTCTTTGGGCTCTTGTAAAATCGCCACCAGCAGTATATCGTACACGACAATAACCAGTGGCTTGTACACCACTTAGGGTTTGCAATCCTGGTTTTTTGATTTTTTTTACGGTTGTACCATTGATTTTAGCAACATCTTTTGCATAGGCATTAACATAATGAAGTTCATCTTTTGTGATTTTAATATCTACTCCACCTAATGCATCGATTACATTACTTAAAGCACTGAAATTAACCGTGATAAAATCTTTTACGTTTAAATCAAAGTTTTTGTTGATGGTACTTAAAGCCAATTCAGGTCCACCATATGCATAGGCATGATTCAATTTAGTGTATCCATGGTCTGCAATATATACAAAAGTATCGCGATAAATGGAAGAGAGCTGTACCTCTTTCGTTTTATTATTAATGCTTGCGAGAATGATACTATCTGTTCGTGTCTTTTTTGTTAGTTCATTGGCTCTGGAATCCACACCAAATAGAATGATATTGGTGTAGTTGCTTATATTTGGGTCATTATATTCATTTTCCTGAATTACGCTTTTATCCATTGAATAAGTTTGGATTTGACTGATTTTGTAAACAATAAATCCAATGGGAATAAGGATAAGCAGTATGAGTAATTCAACTGCATAAATCCAATACCGTTTTTTCATTTTATGTGTTTTGGGATGTTTCTTTTTCTTTGTTGCCATAGTAAAATTCCCCCTTAATACGCATTTTTATTAATAAATCCTTTTACAAACGTCAAAATCAAAATTTTGAAATCCAGTCCTAAAGTCCAGTTTTCAATATAATATAAATCACAATCAATGCGTCGTTTAATAGAAGTATCACCACGATAGCCATTTACCTGTGCCCAACCAGTAAGTCCTGGACGAACCTGATGTTTGATCATATATCTTGGAATGGTTTCCTTGAATTGCTCTACAAAGTATGGACGCTCTGGTCTAGGTCCAATCAGACTCATTTCCCCTTTCAAAACATTAAAGAGCTGTGGAAGCTCATCAATACTGGTTTTTCGGATAAAACGTCCAATTGGGGTTACGCGAGGATCATCTTTAACGGTCCAGGCCTTCTTTTCTGCGGCTTCTGTTTGTTCGCACATAGAACGGAATTTATACATTTTAAACTTTTTATTGTGTAGCCCTACACGTTCCTGACAAAAAATCAATGGACCTGGTGAGGTTGCTTTTATGATAATCGAAATAATAATCATTGGTATTGAAAAAATTAGTAAAGCAAAGGTCGCACCAAAAATGTCAATCGCTCTTTTAATACTTCGATTTACCCAATTGCTCAAAGGAACTTTTCTGATATTAATGACTGCAAGACCGTTTACATCTTCAATATAAGGTTTCGTTGGAATGATACGATTGTAATCTGGTAAGAATTTGGTATGCACACCAGATTTTTCACAACTGCTTACAATATATTCCAAGTTTTGATAATCGTGTAATCCAAGTGTAATCGCAATTTCATCTAAACTTTCGTATTTTGCTAAAAGTGTAGTAAGTTGTTCTGTTTTACCGATAACAGGAATGTCTCGGTAGGTGTATCCGATTTCCTTATGGTCATCAATAATTCCGTGAATATGATAGCCCCAAGAACGATTCGCTAACATTTCATCAATATAACGTTCGCATATATCACTGTATCCTACCAAGACAATGTGTTTTAAGTTCATTCCGTTTTTTCGGAAGTATTTTAACATAATGCGAAGTGTGATCCGAAAGAAAACAGACAACACAATATTTAAAATAAAGAAGTACAGAGTAAACCATCTGGAATATTGCACAGAAATCTTCTTAAAATAAAGAATTGCAATAAAGTACAGGATGGCAAAACAGTTTGCTTTGATAATGCTCCAGCACTCATATCGTTTGCTTGAAACCCGTCTTGGAGAATAGAGGTTGCAGGCGTTGTAAATGAGCAAATATCCTGGTACAATAAACCAAAGTGCAGAGGCATACCCATTAAATGGGAAAAAATAGCCGAATTTAGGTACTAAAAATCCCATCCTAATTAATGGGCTAAATTTGCTGAACTTTAAAAAATAAGATAGTGAAAATGCCAAAACGATAAGCAATGCATCAATTACTATAAGAAATCGGTTTAAAAGTTTCTGATTGTCTTTTATCATTGGTTTCTCCTCCCCTGAATTGTTTCAATTATTTATAGTGGCACCTGCATGGCAGGCATATCCGTTTAATATAAGAAAGAAACACTCATATTATAATACAGTATTGCCAATTTTTGTGCAAGTTAAAATGGAAAAAAGGATGCCATAATTTCTTTCATCTGAAAAGTTGATAACAAAAGAAACGCATTCTCTTCACAAACTCAACACAAATTACTGCTATACTAGCAAATGTAATAAAGAAACACGGAAATTTATACAAGTTTTGCATATAAAAATAGGTAAGACAATAGGGATGAAAGGAGAATTATTATGAGTGAAAAAAACGAATTTGATTTTGAAAAGGACCAGAATACAAATATAGATGTGACAGGGGGAACTGATATGGATACAAACGAAAATGAAAATAGTGTACAAGAAACAGTACAACAGACTGGAGAAAATGGTTTTGTTATGTCGGTTCAACCACAACCTCAGAATGAGAAGCAGAACCAAAATAATAATCCAAACAATAACCAATATAATTTCTGGCAACAGCAGTCTGGTGGAATGGGACAGCAACAGTATGGATATAACAATGCAAATTATTTTACAAATCAACAGCAACAACCAACACCTCCACAGAAGAAAAAGAAAGAATATAAACTACTAAAAAATGTTGGTAAAGCAGCTTTGGTTGGTATTGTAGCAGGCGTTGGATTTTGTGGAGTGGTACTTGGTTCCAACAAACTTGGTATTATAGACAAACAGAATAATACAGTTTTAACAAAATCAAGTAATAATACGATTGAAGCAACGGTTGTATCGTCTGGAGGAGCAGTAAATGCACCAAATAATTTAACAGAAGTTGTAAATAAATGTATGCCTTCTATTGTTTCCATCAACAGCACGATTACATCTACTTACAATTCTTACTTTGGTAGTTATAATCAGGATGAAACAGGCAGCGGTTCTGGAATTATTTTGAAAATATCAGATGATGAAATTTTAATTGTGACCAATAATCATGTAATATCAGATGCGAAAAAAATTATGGTAGGTTTCAACGGAGCATCCGAAGATGATATGGTTCAGGCAACCGTAAAAGGAACGGATAGTACAAGAGATTTGGCTGTAGTTCTTGTTAAGACAAAAGATGTGCCTAAGAATATATTGAAAAATATTACAGCAGCAGAGATTGGAAGTTCAGATGATATGCAAGTTGGTCAAATGGCAATTGCGATTGGTAATGCATTAGGATATGGACAATCCATGACAGTGGGTTATATTAGTGCGAAGGACAGAACTGTTGCAGTAGATGAAGGTACAAATATGACGTTATTACAGACAGATGCAGCAATTAACCCTGGTAATAGTGGTGGAGCACTTTTAAATTCAGATGGACAGGTAATCGGAATTAACTCAGCAAAATATGCAGACACTTCAGTAGAAGGTATGGGATTTGCGATTCCAATTTCGGATGCAATCTCAGTCATCAATGATTTGATGGATCGAGAAGTTTTGACAGATGATGAGAAGGGGTATTTGGGAATATCTGGTACTAATATTACAGAATCGGATCAACAGCAGATGCCAAATATACCAGTTGGAATTTATGTGCGTGAAGTCAGTGAAGATGGTGCTGCAAAGGATGCCGGAATTATGGTAGGAGATATTATTGTAGGAATTGGAGATGAAGAGATTACTACAATTAAAGAATTATCAGAAAAAGTGAACTCTTATCGTGTTGGAACAAAGATTACTTTAAAGATAAAACGTAATGAAAATGGAAAATATAAAGAAAAGAAGATCAAAGTTACACTAAAAGGAAAAGATACTTTGAAATCTATTAGTGGAAGCGATTCAAGTAGTAATAGTAGTCAAGATAATTCTTCCGACAGCAATAATAATAACGGAAGTAATGGTAATAATGGCAGCCAGGGCAATAATGGAAACAACGGAGATAATGGCAATAACGGAAACAGTGGAAACAATGGTAGCCAGGGCAATTCAAGTGAAGATGACATGCAGAACTTTTATAATTACTTCTTTGGAGAAAGTGGAAATTAATTTTGCTGCATAAATAGAATAAGATAGAGAAGAAAACTTTCTTTGCATAGCAGGGAAAGTTTTTCTTTCTATACTTTACAGATAGAGGAGAAAATGGCATAATGAAAGAAAACAGATGGTAAATGGGAATTTGCGAGACATAAAAACTTGATAGAGAGGAAAAGAGGTAAACAATGAGCGATGAAAAAAATGATTTGAAGAAGAATCAGGACTATGAAGATGTTTGTTATATATGTCACAGAACAGAGAGCAGAGCAGGGAAAATGATACACATTCCTAATAATATATGTATTTGTAGTGATTGTATGCAAAAGACTTTTGATAGTATGAATAATACGGGAATGGGAAATATGGGACCATATATGGATATGATGAATTTTTCTCCCAATTTTAACATGCCACCACAAAATGAAATGCCAAATAGACAGAAGGTAAAAAAGAAAAAAGAGGCTGCACAACCAATTTTGGATATCAAAAATATTCCTTCTCCACATATTATAAAGGGTAATTTGGATGAATTTGTTGTAGGGCAGGAATATGCAAAAAAAGTTATTTCAGTAGCGGTGTATAATCATTACAAACGTGTTGCTACCAATACAATGGATGATATTGAAATTGAAAAGTCGAATATGTTGATGATTGGACCAACTGGTAGTGGAAAAACGTTTCTTGTAAAGACACTTGCAAGAATTTTACAGGTACCATTAGCCATTACAGATGCGACTTCTTTGACAGAAGCAGGGTATATTGGTGATGACGTAGAGAGTGTCCTTTCAAAACTTTTGGCAGCAGCGGATAATGATGTAGAACGGGCAGAAAAAGGAATTATCTTTATTGATGAAATTGATAAAATAGCAAAAAAACAAAGCACTACAAATCGTGATGTAAGTGGAGAATCTGTGCAGCAGGGATTGTTGAAATTGTTAGAAGGCAGTGATGTGGAAGTACCAGTCGGTGCGACGAATAAAAATGCAATGGTTCCTATGACAACGATCAATACAAGAAATATTTTATTTATCTGTGGCGGTGCATTTCCAAAATTGGAAGGTATCATTAAAAAAAGATTGACCAAACAGAGTAACATCGGTTTTAGTGGTGAGTTAAAAGATAGATATGACAAGGATAAGGATCTCTTGGGAAAGGTAACCTCAGAAGATTTAAGAGAATATGGTATGATACCTGAATTTTTAGGAAGACTTCCAATTGTATTTGCATTACAGGAATTGGACAAGGATGCATTGATTCAGGTGTTGATTGAACCAAAGAATGCAATCATTAAACAATACCAGAAATTATTAGCTTTGGATGAGGTGAATTTACAGTTTGATCGTGGAGCTTATGAGGCAATAGCAGAGAAAGCAATTGAAAAGAAAACAGGTGCGCGTGCCCTTCGAGCAATTATCGAGGACTTTATGCTTGACATTATGTATGAGATTCCAAAAGATGATAATATTGGAACGGTTACGATTACAAGAGAGTATATTGAGGGAACTGGTGCTCCTAAGATTGAGATGAGAAGCTCCGATCGAGTTGCCATAGCAAAACAAGAAACAAAGAGTGAAGAATAAATGTAAAACTCATTATAGTATCAGGTTACTAGATACTGTAATGGGTTTTGTGCAATCATGCAGAAACTAGTTTTGCACAAGTCTTGTATTCGGACAATATGGAGGAGAAGAGATGCAGGAACATAAACTGGAACAATTGCAGGAAAAGGTACAACATGGAGATATTATGTTGCCATTTGTGCAATATGTGACACTTCTACCTATGAATTTTACTTCGTTTGCCATGCATTGGCATAAAGAGGTGGAAATTATTTACATGCAAAGCGGATATTGTGAAATTAATGTAGATTTAGAACACTATGTGCTTCGGCAAGGAGATATTGTTTTTATAAAGCCACAGGCAATACATTCTTTACAGCAATATCAAGGGGAAAATGGTTGCTTGTTTTCTTGGTTATTGGATATTAATATGCTAAGTTATGGGGCTACGGATGCTTGTTATGTCAAGTATCTGAAGCCTTTTTTGGATGGGAAAATAGAATATCCACAAGTTATTTCAAAAATGCATCCGTCCCATGAACAGTTAGAAAGACAATTATTGGAGATTCATGAGGTGTGTGATGAAAAAGCGTCTGTATTGGAACTAAATATAAAGTGGAGATTAGAAAAGTTATTTTATACGCTATTTAAAGAGGTCTTTGTGTATAAAAAATTGCCAAATGAGCAGAAACAGGATACCTTGCAGGCTATCTGCAATGTGTTGGAATACATACAGGAAAATTATCAAAAAACATTGACGATAGGGGAACTTGCAGAGTTATTACATTTTAGCGATACATATTTTATGCGCTTTTTTAAGAAATGTACAGGTGTTACTTGTGTGGAGTATATTAATGAATATCGTATGAATAAAGCAGTGGAATTATTGCAAAATACAGAATTGACAATTATGGACATTGCTATGCAAGTGGGGATGCACAATATTTCGTATTTTAATCGAATATTTAAAAAGAAATATCAGATGACACCGAAGGAATATAGAAAACGAGTAACAGTACAGAAAGAGAATGGTGGGTCTTAATTCGAAAAAAAAGCATATTTATATATAAAAAGAGGATATTGTGGGATTAGAATGGATGATTTTTTGATATGTCAGGAGTCTGTTTACTCCGATCAATTTGTGGATTATATTTTAGATGTAGGGGGAGATGTGCGATTAGCACAATGGATCTATAATACAAATTGTGTTCAAAATATTGATGGAAGTTTTGCTATAATTTATATGGATAGAGAAATTAATGGAGATATTTCTTTTGAAAAATATGGATATGCAGCAGTTCCAAAATGTTTTGGGTTGTTAGATACGTCTAGCGTAGAGGCAACAGGAGCTTTAAAACTTCGGAGAAGACCTAATTTTGATTTGAGTGGCAGTGGCGTACTGGTAGGATTTATAGATACGGGAATCGATTATTTAAACCCATTGTTTCAATATGGGGATGGAAGTACAAGAATAGCTGCGATTTGGGATCAGACAGAGCGAGGGGGAACGCCACCTGCCAATATTTATTATGGTGCCGAATACGGGCGCGACAGTATTAACTTAGCTTTACAAAGTGAAAATCCATTGCAGATTGTTCCGGAACAGGATGAAATCTATCATGGGACCTATTTGGCGGCAATAGCAGCAGGAAATGAGGACCAAGAGAGGGATTTTACAGGTATGGTTCCAGAAGCAGAATTATTGGTAGTAAAGGTAAAACAGGCAAAAAAAAATCTACGGGAGTTTTATGGAATACCAGATGGGGTACCCTGTTATCAGGAAAATGATATTATGATGGCAATTCGATATTTGTGGGTTAAGTCTGCAATTTTAAGGAAACCTATAGTTATTTGTATAGGGATGGGTTCTAACGCTGGAGGGCATAATGGATTTTCGCCAATCGGCACTATGATTAACAGGGTAGGAAATTTGAATGGTATCTGTGTTGTTTGCGGAGCTGGAAATGAGACGAATATGGGACATCATTTTGCATCTGTCATTTCATCAAACAATGAAGAAATTGCTGAGATAAATGTAGATAAAAGACAGGGAATGACGGTTGAAGTATGGACGAATGCGGCAACTTTACTCAGTGTTGGAATTACCACACCGCAGGGCGAATATTCAGAACGAATTGCGATACGTTCCCATGAACAATTGATTGATTTTGTATTTTCTAATACTAAGGTGTATGTATATTATCAGCGGATTGAAGAATATTCAGGTGATGAAGTTGTGACAATGCGTTTTCAAGATATGGATGAAGGAATTTGGAAAATCCACATATATAATTTGGAGGAAGAAGAATCGGGGTATCACATATGGCTGCCTATGCGTGAATTTGTAGCAGATCGGACACGTTTTTTAGATCCATCACCAGATACCATTGTTTGCAATCCGGGAAATACATATCAAGTGATTACAGTGGGGGCATATAACCATAGAAATGATAGTATTTTTGTAAATTCGAGCAGAGGTTTTACCGCAAATCATGCAATTAAGCCAGATTTAGTAGCCCCAGGCGTTTCTGTCTACGGACCAGTATCTAGAGAGCGGTATGGGGAAAGAAGCGGAACCAGTGTGGCAGCCGCACATACAGCGGGGGCCGTTGCGATGTTGTTACAATGGGCATTTATAAAAAGAAATAATTTAGGCATGAATACGACCATTGCAAAAAATTATTTGATAAGAGGGGCGAGAAAAGAAAATCTGGTAATACCGGATCGCTCGTTTGGATGGGGAATATTAGATGTATACAATATATTTAACCGACTTACCATTTATTGAAATAGTAGAAGGCCTTTGAAAAGATTAAGCAGCAGAAGGATGCCTAATTGTAGGGCAATCGTTATAAAAAGGCAGTGGTTTTTTTTGTACGAAGTGCGGGGGAAAAGCCCCGTGCCTCGTAAGGCACGCACTACCACTTTTATATGAGTAAGTAGCAACGCGGATTGCGAATGTTCGTGATATTCTAAGTATAAAATCATGTATTTTCTTCTCTGCTTATGGTATTATAGAATGTGAAAGAATAAGCAGTAATTCTGGGAATGGGCTAAATGTAAGTTTCCGACTCATCTTAAAGAGAAACTGTTTTCTGGGAAGGAGTAAGTATGTTAGAAAATAGACTTGGGATTACAGATTCTACAGAACTTGCAAGAGAAGAGGAAAGAATAAGCAAGCAAAAAGCAATTCAAATGTTTGAAAGTGGTTTTTTGGATAGACTGGAAGCAGGGACAGTACAATGTTTAACAGAGATTCATCGGATTCTTTTTGAGGATATTTATCCCTTTGCTGGAAAAATTAGAGAGGTTAATATTTCAAAGGGGGCCTTTTGATTTGCTCCAGTGATGTATTTGGGAGAAGCATTGAAGAATATTGAAAAAATGCCACAAAAAGAGTTTGAACAAATTGTAGAAAAATATGTTGAAATGAATATAGCACACCCATTCCGAGAAGAAAATGGAAGAAGTACACGTATTTGGCTGGATTTGATTTTTAAGAATGAATTGGGATTTGTTGTAGATTGGAGCCAAGTGGATAAAGAAGACTATTTACTTGCGATGGAACGAAGTCCAATTAGAGATATAGAAATCAAGTATATATTGAAAAATGCACTGACAGATAAAATAAACAATCGAGAGGTGTATAGGAAAGGAATTGACCATAGTTATTATTATGAAAGATATATTGTGTATAAAACTATGGATTTGCAAAAAAAGAATCGAAAAGATAAAAAATAAAAAGGAGGTTATGGCTTAGGAAAAATGACAAAAGAGGAATGGTATAAACAGCTTTTTGAACGCCTTGCGGTATCAAAATTTCGAAGTAGTTTTCATCTGAAAGAGAATGACTTTGCATATATTGAGAAAAAGGGGCTAGCTGTGATAGAGGATCATGCAAGGGATTTTATTGCAAAGAGAGAAGCTCCAGCATGGATACCCAATGACGGAAAACAAACCCCGATGAAAGGGCATCCTGTATTTATTGCGCAACATGCCACCGCAACTTGTTGTAGAGAATGCATAAGAAAGTGGCATAAAATAAAGCCTGGAAGAGAGTTAAGTCTCATCCAGCAGGAGTATTTAGTTGAGGTTATTATGACCTGGATAAAAAATGAGATTACAAGAAAGCAGAATTAGAAAAAGTGCATTATTGCAGTATGTGTGATGAGGCATTGATGGAAGAATTTGAAAAGAGTGGAATAGAGGTTGAGTAGAGCATTGATTCCTACGGTTGCGTTTGATATAGGAATTGGCTATAATGAAAGAGAATAAATTTGAAAGGTCGGTAGTATTATGACGGAAGAAGCAAAGAAAAAGTTAGATTCTATTTTTGACGAAAGTTTAGAATACGAGATAGTAGAACGAAAAATACTACCAGAAAAGATTATTTGTAAGGATTGCGGAGGAATTACCTTTGAAGGATTGGACTTGTGCCATCTTTGTGGAGGTATGCTAATTAATATATAAGAATAGATTGGAGGAGCAAAAGCTATGAGATCTTGGGAAAAATACTTTAGAAAAGTGGAGCCGTATGTTCCGGGGGAGCAGCCAAAATTTGAAAAAATGATTAAGCTAAACACCAATGAGAATCCATATCCACCGTCACCAGAAGTGGAAAAGGTGCTTCGTGAGGTAAATTGTGATAAGTTAAAAATGTATCCAGATCCAACCAGTGAGGTACTTGTGAAAGCTTTGGCAGAGCGATATCAGGTAAAGGAAGATCAAGTTTTCGTTGGAGTCGGATCAGATGATGTACTTGGCATGGCATTTTTGACCTTTTTTGGTTCAGATAAACCGATTTTATTCCCAGATATTACATATTCTTTTTATGATGTATGGGCAGAATTATTTCAAATACCATATGAAAGACCAGCCTTAGATGCGGATTTTCGTATAAAGAAAGAAGATTATTATAAGGAAAATGGTGGTGTAGTCATTACAAATCCGAATGCACCGACTTCCATTTGCGAAAATCTTGACTTTTTGCGTGATATTTTGGAACACAATCAGGATGTTGTTGTGATTGTAGATGAAGCCTATATTGATTTTGGAGGTGAGTCTGCCTTACCACTACTAAAAGAATATGAGAATCTATTGGTTGTACAGACCTTTTCTAAATCCCGTTCTATGGCGGGTATGCGAATTGGATATGCGTTTGGTCATCCAGCACTGATTCAGGCAATGAATGATGTGAAATATTCCTATAACTCGTATACAATGGACTATCTGACATTGGTAACAGGAGTTGCAGCTTTAGAAGATGAAGCGTATTTTAAGGAAAATTGTGATAAAATTATTGCTACAAGACAGCGCACGATGGAAAGATTAAGACAATTAGGCTTTTCTTTCCCTGATTCAAAGACGAATTTCTTATTTGCAACACATAAAACAGTTCCAGCCAAAGAATTGTTTGAAGCATTGAGAAAAGAAAAAATATTTGTGCGATATTTTGATAAACCTCGTATTGATAATTACTTGCGTATCACAATTGGTACAGATGAGGAAATGGATGCACTGATTGAATTTTTAGAAGAATATTTAAATTAGAAAAAAAACTGGAAAATTCCATACAAAACAGATATAATAATCTTATATAGATTCTGTTGTGTGTGGGGTGGATAGAGTACGGACAGAAGGAAAGGGAGAGGTAATAAATATGAAGATTTTAATTGCTGAAGATGATTTTGCGAGCAGAAAATTTATGCTTCGATTTTTATCAAAATATGGAGAGTGTGATGTAACCGTAGATGGCATGGAAGCAGTAGATGCGTTTACGATGGCATTAGATGCGGATGAAGGATATGATTTAGTATGTCTGGATATTATGATGCCAGAATTGGATGGATATCAGGCATTAAAGCAGATTCGAGAATATGAGAAGGAAAAAGGAATCTCTGAAGAAGATGGGGCAAAAATTATTATGACTACAGCCCTAAATGAAGGAAGAAATGTAACAAAGGCATTTGAATTGGGTTGTGTAGCCTATGCTGGAAAACCAATTGATCAAGATAAGTTTGAAAATGTTCTTCGTAAATTAAATTTGATTGAGTAAGTAGAACATTTGCAGAGGTTACGGGAGTTGAAAAGAATTTGACTTCGGTAGTAATATAGTGAAAATAGTAACAGTTCAGTTCTTGCAACTGAACTGTATTTTTTTGAAAAAAAAGTTGACAAATAGAAGGGGATTGTATATAATAAATAATGTCTTTTGACGAATGGGATCATAGCTCAGCTGGGAGAGCATCTGCCTTACAAGCAGAGGGTCATAGGTTCGAGTCCTATTGGTCCCATTGATGCCGGCGTGGCGGAACTGGCAGACGCCCAGGACTTAAAATCCTGTGGGTAGTAATACCCGTACCGGTTCGATTCCGGTCGCCGGCATTTAAAATAACACTTTGTGTTATTTTATTTGCAGTTATACTATTTTGTAATTTTATACTGTATGTGCGCGTAGCTCAGCTGGATAGAGCACTACACTACGGATGTAGGTGTCGGGAGTTCGAATCTTCTCGCGCACGTTTTTTAAAGATTGAGATTTCTCAATCTTTTTTTGTTTTATCTTTTTCTTTTCTAAAAAAGCTTTGCATGTCGGTATTCTATTCGCGTTTTGCCCTAGGTTTTTATTTACTCTATTTCGTAGTTCAATTTAGTTATATGATAGTTGAGCCCATCGTCTACATAAATAAAAAAAGCAAATAAAAAACCTTGCTGGGGGGGACCAGCAAGGTTATGAGGGGAGTATAAATAATTAATAAGGGGTTATATAGTGTGCGAATTAGAATTCTCTTTTGAAGGGGAACTCTATCGACAGTGAATATTATAATATAAAACTTCACAAAATGCAATCAAAAAAAATTTATAGAAAAAAAGCTAAAATTGTAAAAAAAGTCTATGGAATAAAAATCTGAAATATGAGCATAATAGTTTTGCACTAAAAAAATATATTTTGGAGGTATTATTATGGCAAAAAACTACAGTAATGAAGAAAAAAATGTGAACAATCAGGAGAAAAATTATTCAAACAGCCAGGAGAAGAATGCTACAAATAGCCAGTCACAGAAGAACTCAACTCAGAACAAATTCAAGAATGAGCAAAATAAAACACAAAATGGACAGACAAGAAATGCAGAGGATTGTGACAGAAATCGATAATATCCAAATGCTTAACTATGAAAGAGGCAGGTTGCCTTTAGGTTAAGTTTCTGTATTCTTGATGTAACGATTAAGAGGATGTCGTATTAACAGTTGAAATATATTGTTAATACGACATTTTTTATTGTAGGGGAGAATGTGTCTATCCTATACAGCAAAACGCTTTGCCGGGTTGTTTTATAAAGTATTGTCTTAGTTGCACCTTTTGATAAGGGAAGCATAAAATAAATAAAGGGGAAGGTGCAATTGGAGTGATAGTAGTGGAGGTACAAATTATAGCAGTATGGGATATTGAACAAAAACTGAAAGAGGGTTGTATATTAGTTGATTTAAGAGAATATGAGGAGTATGAGAAGGAGCATATACCAGGAGCGATTTGCATTACTTATGAAGAAGATACCCTTTTCGATAAAATAAAAATAGTGTTAGATGCTCCTGCATTAATTTTTTATTGCGAACGGGGAAATACAAGTTTGTTAGTAGGTAGAAAACTGGCAGAGCAGGGGAAAAAGGTATATACTATCTCTGGAGGTTTTTATGCATATAAACGTGTGCATAGAAAACGTTAGGTTTTTGTTGACGGAGTAAAAAAACTCATATAAGATAACAGGAGAGATAGATTTTAGCAAAAACAGGCAATATAAAATTTGTTGGTGGTACTTGCAATACAGGTGCCACCATAAGAAGGAGATACCGCATGGAACAGTTTGAATATATTGCTCCTTGTCATTTTGGACTTGAAGCAGTGTTAAAAAGAGAAATTTTAAATTTAGGTTATGAGATTGTACAAGTAGAGGACGGAAAAGTTACTTTTCGTGGGGATATAAGTGCGATTTGTCGAGCAAACATTTTTTTACGAACTACAGAGAGAATTTTGTTAAAAGTAGGAAAATTTAAGGCGACATCTTTTGAGGAGTTATTTGAAAAAACAAAACAACTTCCTTGGGAAAAATTTATTACAGAGAATGGAAAGTTCTGGGTAGCAAAAGCCACTTCTATAAAAAGTAAATTATTTAGTCCTTCTGATATTCAGTCTATTATGAAAAAAGCAATGGTAGAACGCATGAAGCAAAAATATAAAAAAGATTGGTTTCCAGAGGATGGAGCGGAATTTCCAGTGCGTGTGACGATTCTTAAAGATGAGGTTACAGTGGGATTGGATACCTCTGGAGCATCTTTACATAAGCGAGGATACCGATTAAAGATGGGAAAAGCACCAATTACAGAAACTTTGGCTGCGGCCCTTATTATGTTGACTCCATGGAATAAAGATCGAATTTTAGTAGATCCATTTTGTGGAAGTGGAACGATTCCCATTGAGGCAGCTATGATTGGTGCGAATATTGCACCGGGAATGAATCGTTCTTTTACAGCGGAAGAGTGGACACATATTATTCCTAAAAAGGCATGGTATCAGGCGATTGAAGAAGCAAATGATAATATTAGGGAGGACGTGCAGCTATCGATTCAGGGATACGATATGGATGGTGACATTATTAAGGTTGCAAGGGAGAATGCCAGAAATGCAGGGGTAGAGGAGTATATTCATTTTCAGCAAAGACCTATGCAGGAATTACGTCATCCTAAAAAATATGGATTTATTATTACAAATCCGCCTTATGGTGAACGTCTAGAGGATAAGGCAGATATGCCAAAGCTTTATAAGGAAATTGGTGAGACGTTTGGTGCGTTGGATTCTTGGTCCTATTTTTTGATAACTGGATACGAAGATGCACAGAAATATATTGGAAAGAAAGCTACGAAAAATCGAAAAATTTATAATGGAATGATGAAAACGTATTTCTATCAGTATATGGGGCCAAAGCCTCCAAAGCGTGAAAAGGAGCAGAAAGAGGAACGTTGAGAGAAGAATCAGAAGAAAAGAAATTTTTAAGGCGATTATTTCTTCATAGTGGAATTTTTTTTGTGTTGGGATGTTGTCTTATGTTTGTAATCTCTGAGTTTGGTATCAATAAAAATGCAGGAGAAGAGCAAAATATAAAAAAAGAGATTTCAGCAAAGGAAAAAGTAGAACAGTCTCAGGGAGCATATCTAAAGCGTGAGAAAAGAGAAGAAATCTTGAAAAAATTGGGTGCTTGTTATATTCGTATCCAAAAACCCAAAAATGCTTCCTTTCCTGTGGAGTTGGAAGATTGCTATCAGCAAGGAAGAGTACGTTTATATATGTATCAGATGTTGGATGAGAACATCTCATTTGAGGATTTGCAGTTTGTGTATACAGGAGAGAATAGCAAAAAGGTTCTTGCGCAATTTAAAAAGGAGACAAGCATTTCTTATGAATTAGAAAGTAATAATAAAAATACCGCTATTTTAAGTTTTCCTGTAGATAAGATTTATGGCTATTGTTTATACGAAGACGAACAATATATTTATATTGCCTGCAAGAAACCGAGCGAAGTGTATGACAAAATTATAGTGCTAGATGCTGGACACGGAGGTAAGGATACTGGAACGGACGCATTAAGTGGAAATTGGTCTGAGGCAGATTATAATTTGGATTTTGTAAGGAAAATAGAGCAACAGTGGTCGGAAGAAGATGCAAAGTTATATTTGACCAGATGGGATGATACAAAAGTTTCCTTAAAGAAAAGGGTAGATTTTGCCAATGATCTGTCGGCAGATTATTTCATCAGTATACATTGCAATAGCTCTGATGAGACTGGCGGATATGGTTTAGAGGCATTGTATAAGACGAATCAGTATAAGACAAGTTCAAAACAAATGGCAAAGACTTGCTTGGAACAATTGTCGTTTACTACAGGAATGCCAAATCGGGGTGCGTTAAACGGACAGAGTATTTATATTATAAGAAATGCAAAAATGCCTACGGTATTACTGGAAATGGGATTTTTGACAGATAAGGCAGACCTTGCATATTTGAAGAAAGAGGAGAATCGTACAAAAATGGCGGAGGCTGTTTGCAGTGCTATTAGGAAAGGAATGAAGCAATAAATGAGAATTGTATTTGCAACGGGAAACGAAGGAAAAATGAAAGAGGTCCGTATGATTATGGACGAATTGGGAATAGAAGTAGTATCGATGAAGGAAGCAGGAGTAGTACTTGATATTGAAGAAAATGGTACTACCTTTGAAGAAAATGCAATGATAAAGGCACAGGCAATTGCAGATGTGTTGGAGGATGTTATTGTATTGGCAGATGATTCTGGTCTGGAAATAGATTACCTAAATAAAGAGCCAGGTGTGCATTCTTCCAGATATATGGGGGAAAATACATCTTATGATATAAAGAATCAGCACATTCTTGACTTGCTAAAGGATGTAGAAGAAGAAAAAAGAACGGCACGTTTTGTATGTACAATTGCCGTGATTTTCCCTGATGGAGAAAAACAGGTCGTTAGAGAGACAATTGAGGGGCAAATTGGTTATGAAAGTAAGGGAGAGAACGGATTTGGTTATGATCCTATTTTTTATGTACCAGAATATGATTGCACGACTGCTGAACTTTCATTAGAGCAGAAGAATCAAATCAGCCATAGAGGAAAGGCCTTAGAACGCGTAAAGGCGATGATAAAGGAAAAAATAGAGCAAAAGTAAGAAAGACGGCTTAGACATGCATATAAGGCATTCTAAGCCGCTATGTGTAAGGAGAAGGTGAAAGCAAATGAAAATTTTAGTGATAAGCGATTCTCATGGAAATAATCTATATTTGAATAGAGCCATAGAACAGGCTGGGACATTTGATTACTTTTTACATTTGGGAGATTTGGAAGGTTCCGAACATTTTATTGAAACTTTTGTAGATGTGCCTAAAGTGATGATTGCAGGAAATAATGATTATTATATAGATGCAGATCCAGAAGCAGAAGTGGATTTGGACGGGCATCACATTTTTATGGCACATGGGCATCAGTATCATGTGTATACAGGTGTGGAATATTTACGTGAAGAGGCGCAGCGTCGTGGGGCGGATATTGTTCTTTATGGACATACGCATGTACCATATATGGAGCAAACAGAAGATATGCTTATCTTAAATCCTGGAAGTATTAGTCTGCCAAGGCAAACAGAACGGATTCCTACTTATGCAATGATAGAGTTAAAAGAGGATGGTACGGTTGAGGCAGCTTTATATGAAGTAAAGTAAAAGGTTGGTGTGAATATGAGAAATATGGCAATGTTAATGGACTTTTATGAATTGACTATGAGTAATGGGTATTTTCATAATGAGGATAAAGATACGAGAGTAGTATTTGATGTGTTCTTTCGAAAGAACCCGGATGGTGGTGGTTTTTCTATTTTTGCAGGTTTGGAGCAGATTATAGAGTATATCCATGATCTGCACTTTACAGAAGAAGATATTAATTATTTAAGAGAACAGGGCATTTTTGACAGTGATTTTTTAGCTTATTTGCAGCAGTTTTCCTTTAAAGGGGATGTATATGCCTTTCGCGAAGGAACGATTATGTATCCCAATGAGCCGGTTGTTACGATCGTGGCACCATTGATTGATGCACAGCTAATAGAAACGTATTTATTGACACAGATTAATCATCAGTCTTTAGTTGCAACGAAGGCGAGAAGGATTAAAAGAGCAGCCCAAGGAAGAGGCGTATCTGATTTTGGAGCACGTAGAGCGCATAATGTAGATGCTGCGGTATATGGGGCAAGAGCTTGTTATATTGGTGGTATAGACTCAACGGCTACTGTATTATCGGGACAGAAATTTGGGATACAGGTAAGCGGAACAATGGCGCATAGCTTTGTGATGTATTATAAAGATGAGTATCTCGCCTTTAAAAAGTATGCCGAAATGTATCCGGATGCTACCGTTTTATTAGTGGATACTTATGATGTATTAAAGTCAGGGGTACCGAATGCGATACACATTGCAAAGGATGTATTGGAGCCTATGGGAAAGCGATTAAAGGGTGTTCGCATTGACAGCGGTGATTTGGCGTATCTGTCAAAGAAGGTAAGAAAAATGCTGGATGAGGCAGGATTGGAAGACTGTAGTATTGTTCTTTCGAATAGTTTAGATGAATATACAATATCCTCTTTGATTTCACAGGGAGCAAAGGTGGATAGTTTTGGTGTGGGAGAACGAATGATAACGGCAAAATCAGAGCCCGTTTTTGGTGCGGTATATAAAATTGCGGCTGTGGAGGAAAATGGGCGATTTGAGCCTAGAATAAAGGTCTCAGAGAATGTGGAAAAAATAACAAACCCAGGAAGAAAAGAAGTGTATCGTGTCTATAATAGAGATGGAAAGGCAATTGCGGATTTGATAGCATTGGAAACCGAAAAAATTAATTTTTCAGAGGCATTTTCCTATATAGATCCAAAGGAACCTTGGCGTGAAAGAAAATTTGAAGATTGTACAGTAAAAAAATTACAAGAAAAATATATAGAAAATGGAAAAATAGTTCGTCAAATGGATTCTTTGGAAGAAATCAGGGCATATGTTTCCAAACAATTGCAGGATGAAATTTGGGAAGAGGAACAGCGATTTGAAAATCCACATATCCATTATTTGGATATGACACCAGATTATTATCATATGAAATTAAAATTATTAGAGGAAGTATCAAAATAAAAGATTAAAAAATATTCAGAAAATGTGAAAAATTTTTTTGGAGAAAAAGATAAAAATCCATTTTTTTATAAAAAAATGAATCTCTGAAACCCTTGATTTTACAAGAGTTTCAGAGAAAAGTAAAAAAAAATAAAAAAAATTAAAAAAAAGTGTTGACTTTACATGATTTATGGGATATAATCATTCTTGCGTTGAGGCGTTACCGAGAAATCGGAAAGCAAATCGGGGTGTGGCTCAGCTTGGCTAGAGCGCTTGATTTGGGATCAAGAGGTCGCAGG
>OKRU01000285.1_pt1 | contig 48946 bp, 58 predicted proteins | sample 1601131 | NCBI WGS metagenome assembly OKRU01 (sample SAMEA3541558, study PRJEB24748) | human gut metagenome | biome: human gut; feature: human-associated habitat; material: faeces | place: China | collected 2012
GGCCGTATTTTTAATTTCACGCTCGGCAACGTAGTCAATGTCTACGATCCGAACACCAACCGTATTTTTAATATGGATTATCAGGATCTTGCCAAGTTAACAATGTTTAACTCGGATGATGAGGACAACTTGTGTTATCGAAGTTCCTTGTTATGCGATGGCAATTTTGATACTATTCGGCGTACTACGATCATTAATGCGCTTACCGATTCTATGACCTATTATATCAACCAGCATAATCAGGTGGCAAAGCATTATGGATTTACCTACCATTTTTCGTTGCCCTACATTTCTGATGATGATTGGGCAAGAACGATAGATGATGTGAGTATGGTAGCCCTGTTCCAAGGGTATCCATACATTAGTGATGCTCCGCAGCTAGGTTATTTCAATATGTATTCAATTGGTGGTGCACGTATTGTCAAGCCAGATTATTACTATATCACTGAGGATGCAAATGGCAGCAAGTTCTATCACAAGAAAACATGTCACCAACTAGATTCTGCCGATGAGTCGGTAATGAAACATCCTTACGAGAGTCCGGCGCAGTGTGCCAAAAAGGGAGCTTTTCCATGCGATGAATGCAATCCTTGATATGAAAGAGAGGTGAATATCGATGTCATCAAACGAACGAATGAACATGTATGATTATCTGAATCAAACATTAAGTGAATCCTTAACTTCTCCGGAAGTGCAGCACGATGCAAACGATGGCTTAGAGGGTGTTGCGTATAGAAAAGCTCTCGTAAAAGCATATTTGCATGATAAGAAAAAAACAATTCTTTGTGGTGCCGGTTTTATTATTACCGGCATTCATTGTTTTATAATGATCATCCGATATATTTTAGCCCTCGCTTCTTTAAATACCGGTTATATTTCCGGAAATATTATTTATTACGCTATAACTGCAGTATTTCCCTTTATTGTATGGGCTTATTCAACCAATGAAGAGTACTGGAATTTTCATAACCGGAAGAAGAAGACCTTTTATTTTTCCATTTTTCATCTAGGATGTGAAATCACGAGTTTAGTATTTCGCGTATTAGGAACATTCTTTTTACCGTTTTTTGCCGGAATGACTCCTGCTGGAGCTGTAACGCCGTCCATGATTCGAAGTTTTGCACGATTTTCATTAATCCTTCCCATTATATTGACTATGGTATTGATCATGCATATCGCATACAAGACTTTTTCTAATCCGATGGTAGAGGAGCGTCTGCTTGCTTTTAAACTGAATAATTTCATGGATATGAGATCTGCCAAGGAAAAAGAGTTCTCATATGATATGGATATCGTCAAAGATTTGAAAACGGGCGTATCCCACACGATCAAAGAAAGTGATCGATTCTTGCATTCCGCTGCAAACGGTACTACTGGATCCGGTAAGACATCCGGCTGTTTTACTTGTGCGATCGAATCGGATATTGAACAGATTTCATACAATCTCGAGTATCAGAAGAAAAAAGTTCAGCAGTATCTCCAGGAAGGGCGTATTCGTATGAAAGCGCCTATGGAAGATATTGATTTTGATATAGACAACTTCGAGCCTACATCAGAAAAAGATGAAAAACTCCTTTATAATCTTAAATTCAGGGCAAAAATTGCCGGTATTACTGCTATGGCTCCAGGAGCTGCGTTTTCGGATGAGATCTATGCCCTTGCTAAGGCAAAAGGACTTAAAATCAATCGACTAGACCCTATTCTTGATGGGGAAACCGGAAAACTGAAAGAAGGTTGTCGCGGATTTAATCCCCTTTACATCAAAGCGGGGTTAAGCCCTATGGATAGAATTATCAAAATGAATCAGTCTGCCGTTCTTTTCGCGGATGTAGCTCAGGCTATTTTCGATGCGACCGGACGAGCCGATCCTTACTTTTCCGGTTTAAATAAAGATGTAACAACATCTATCACAATGCTGGTTCTCTTGACCTTTCCATACCTCAAAGAAAAGGAAGGTCTTCAGCCAACTGCAGAAGATGTTCAGTCTATCCTAAATGATTTTTCTAAAGCAGAACCATTACTCAAACTCATGGTGGAACACTATGCGAAACGTGATACGAATGGGAATATCATGAATCCAATAAAGCCTGATCTTGGAATGTATCAGCCAGTCTATGACTTTGTAAAGAATGACTTATTAGGAGAAGGTCAAAAACAGCTGTTTGATCAATGCCGTGGTCTTAGAACTATTATTAATTCATTCCTTCGGAATCCGCTTGTAAAGAACATGCTTTGTTCTCAGGATTCCATAGATCTTGACGAAGTTCTTGAAAAAGGACAGATAACCATTGTTAACTACGCATTGGAACTCGGAACAGATTCAACAGTCCTTGGACTATTTTTTATGCTTTCCATGATCAATGCTGTTTACCGCCGTCCTGGTGGTGAAATCAAGAAACTTCCACATTTCTTCTATATTGACGAGCTTCCGGTGCTGCTGCATCCAAGAATAGAAGGATGTTTCTCTTTGTTCCGTCAGTTCAGAGTAGCCATGTTTGTTGCAATTCAGTCTCTGACACAGATGGAAAAATCGCAGAGCACAGCTTTCTTAAAGGATGTACTCTTAGGAAACTGTGCACATCACTTCGTTTTTGGACGAGCTGCTGCACAGGAGATGGAATTATATCAGACATTGGGTGGAGAATCATGGCAGGCTACACATATGGAGGGTATTAAAAAGACCTCTATGTTGTCAGATAATCCAAATACTACCACTGATATTCGCGACACATTGGAGAGGAAGAGCAATATAACAGGAACAGATGTCCGTTACCGTCAATTTCAGGAAGTTACCGTTGTCACTGTTGATAATGGTAATGCTGTAGATATGTTCCTAGGAAAGGTATCATTCCTTCCATCCTATAGACGCTTGAAGAAAAAGAGATACTCTGTAGACTGGTCTGCTTATGAAAATCTACAGAAAGCAAGTGGAGGAGAGGAGATTACTTCCCCTATCGTTTCTGAAACAACAGAAACTCGAGCGTCGAATCTCTTTCGTTCAGAAGTGGCATTAGATACATTCCACGAAAAAGGCTTAGTTGTAGGGGATAGTGCAAATAGCGTTTCCCCACCGAGATCTGCCCCGGTCATTATGTTTTCATCCGGGGGGAAAGAGGATAATGCCTTTAAGGGAGGATCTTCTCCACCGGATAATTCACAGAATGACGTTAAAGATGAAACGGAAAATCTTTCCGTTTCCGAACAACCTCATCTTGATTCAGAGTCATCGGATGATCAAAAAACCATTCCGTCAGAATCAGAAGATGATGCTGTATCTGCCGACGATGAACCGGAAATGGATATCCTGTCGTTATATCACGCGGCCAAACGAGAGCTTCAGGAGAAGGGCATTGATAATACGCATACCACAGTTTCTTCATTAAAGAAAACTGTGGCTGCGCAGGATCGATATAAAGAATTAGATGCTCCTATGAGTTCACAGAATGCGCCAAAAAAGGATTTAAGTGATATTGACCAGGATCTTACTGTTTCTACAAATTCGCCGCTTAAATCAGCGAAATATGAAGGCACGCTTAAATTGTAAATTTAATGAGGTGACACAGATGAAAATATATATACCTCAAACCATAGAGGTTAGAAATCGTGTAACAGAAGAAATCGGCGGAACAAAAGAAGCTGATTATGTATGTAATGCAAATGAATACAAATTATTAATGGAAATATCTGAAGAAGAATTTGACTCGTTAGATATACATTCTGTGGAGCATGAAATTGGTAATATACTACTATACGAAACAGGTGAAGCATTTATCCTTGACGGATTAGGATACTTTCGCGTGGATTTTAAGTATGTGAACTGAAAATTTACTATATTACAATTTAATCGGAAGGGGTTTTTATGGCACTAGGACCAGAAAAGAGAAAATTCAAAAAACTTGCAGATCAGACTCGCTTTGTCTACTCAGACAACAATATATCCGATGATCTCATAAAAGTATCACCATATGTATATTACACCGGAATGACATATACCGCTACACACTACAAGGATTGTTCAAGAATAGCTCTTCATCATCTGATAAAAACCGGAAGATTTACAGAACTGAACGATGATATTCTGCATATATTGAGCGATTATCAGTATTTAAACTCTTATCTGATAAGGAAACGGCTGTCACATCTCAGAGGACAGCCAGAGATAAAGAAAGAGGCTATGAGGGAAGTTCTTCGCAAGATGGTCAACTATGGTCTGCTGGTTCAATACGAGTTGATCCACACCGATGCAAACGGACATGAACAAGGAAGTCCTTTTATATACGGTTTGACCCCGGCAGGAGAACGACATTTAAGGGAGCAGCGAAGCTGGAGATTGTCAAACAATGCTACCGGCATTACATTTACTTGCTCTACGGCATTACGCATCCTTGCGGAGAATCAGTTTTCTATTATGTTAGAACACCAATATGAAAAGAGCGGGATCATCAGTTACTGCGATTTTTCCAAGGACGTCTATAATGCCTGCGGTATCCGCATGTTATATGGCATTCAATTACCAGATGGCGGTGAATTGGCACTATTTGTTTTTGCCGTACGTAATGATCCGGATTGGTCAAGACTATTCTTATCACAACTGCGCCGGCTGAAAGAATACATGTCAAATAATCAACTTCTTGTTGCCAGTGTTCTTGTGATTGTTGACACAGAATGGCTTTCTATGGCATGCGAAAGGTGTCGGTGCTGCGAAAATGACTTAAAAGGACTTGATGTATTTTATGCCACTGACACTTCCTTTATTATGGAAGATCATGTGTTTGACCGTTTAATAGAGGTGAAGTCAGAATATAATTACAGCAGCCGTTCCATTTTTCGCCTTGATCTGGAACAGCCACAAGAAATTGATGCAAAGGAAGAAGGATGTATATGAAAAAATTCAAGCTTGAAAATGTTAAAAAGGGGGATTCGCTGATTTACAAGGACGAAGAGTGCGTGGTGCTTTTTAAATTTAGGAAAGAAATTCCTAGAGACTATTATCATACTAGGCGCCCTGTTTTTCGTGTAGAGTTTGAGGACGGACATCGTATGAATCTTTCTGTTCGAAACGAAAAACTATTCTCTTTCTCAGATGTAGAACCCGAATATGATACGGATGACTATGAAGATGATAGTGTGCAGGATTTAGCGCACTACAGAGAAATTGCATCTGCAATGGAATGATCAAAGCATTACAAAACGAATCGTCTCAATTTATTATTATGCCTTATCATGCGAGGCGGTTCGTTTTTCTTTGTATAGTTTGACAATAACTTCATTGTCTGTTATTATAATAAATGTATTCTTTATTAACTTTTAAACGCTTCCTACGGAAGCAGATTGTGTATTTGCATATCATTTGATATGTGGATGCACCTTTTTTTTACCCTTTTTTAGGATAAAAAATCAAATCCTCTCAGGTAGAGGATTATTCCCATACTGATTGTGGTATGGATGTTATTTATGTTAACCGCCACAGATAAGGCGGAGAAAGGTGGTATTTTATGGCAAATGGCAACAAAGAGGTGTCAAAAAGCCGGCCATGTCCTATTTGCGGTAAAACTGATTACTGTTGCTTTTGGACCAATCCCAAAGGACAGGAGCAGATTATCTGCAAACGGTCGGATACTCAACAGGATGTAACGGGTATAGATGGACGCGTATACAAATTCCTTCGGTTGTCCAAAGAAGGAGAATTCACGGTATATCAGGACAAGGAAGACTATGATACAATCCGTGCAAAAGAAAAGGACGACTGGATGCGTGAAAACCAGAAAGGTCCTTATAATCCACGTTTTGCTATGTTCGGAGGATTCAAGAAGAAATCCGCTGAGTGCGCAAAACCAGCTGCAGCACCAGTTGCTACACGTACAATTCCAGAGCCGGAGAAGGTCGATTGGATTGAGCCTCTTAGTCACAAAGAACTTGATTCTATTTACCGGTGTATGCTGTCGCATCTACTTTTGGAAAATGTGCACAGAGAGTATCTCTATAACGAGGGATGGGATGAGCAGCTGATCGAGCGCAACATGATCCGCTCATTTCCTGAGAAAGATTTTGTGAGAATGAAATATAAAAATTTCTATTCCACAAATCTGTTTCGGAAAAAACTTGCGAGTGTAATCATGGAGGACCTCGGTAGAAGCGATTTAAAGGGTGTACCTGGCGCTTTTATCGATCATGCCGGCAACTGGACGTTTAATGGTCCCAAAGGCATTCTGTTCCCTATTTACGACGCAGACGGGCTGATCTATGGACTGCGTATCCGAATGGACTTCATGGATCCTTCGGTCTCACTTAACTCTCGCTTAGGACAGATCTACTATGAGCATGAAGGAACGAAGTATTTTCTCCAGCCATTAAAGGGTTGGTATGTTTATACTCATAGTGAGCGTAAGTATCTGAAAGAGAACGGATATTGGACGGAGTACAACGGCACATCATCGTTTAAGGACGTAAAAGGCAAATATCGACCGCTTACTTCTTACTACGAAGATGAGAATGAGCTGCGTGAACACAATCGCGCTGTAAATATTTATGAAAAGGGATGTCAGCTTCCGAGTGGTACATCCTTGTATTTTCATCCTGATGAAGACAACTCAATTATCTGTTATCTGACCGAGGGCGAAAAAAAAGGTATTTACGGAAATGCTAGGATGAAATCGCCAGTAGTCACATTCCCTGGCGTTGATTCCTGGGGCGATCTGTTTTCGGGAAAAAGCGGAGAGCGTCTTGTGGATAAACTAAAGGTAAAAGGGACAGCCCTTTTCCTTGTCGCCTATGACGCAGACAAAGAAGTTAATGAGCGTGTTCTTCGTGCACAACAGAAAGTTATGGATGCCCTCTCAAATGAAGGTTTTTCTGTAGGGGTCTGTAACTGGGACATGAGTTTAGGCAAAGGTCTTGATGACTTATTGTCGCATGGCTATCTGCCTTCTTATGACATTTTGTAAACTATTTAATTTTATTTTATGCCGGTTAATGCCGGAGAAAGGTGGTATTTATGAACAATGTTACAATTTCAGGACGAGCAACCAAAGATGCAGAGGTAAGATTCAGTGCTGGTGAAAATCAGTCCGCCGTTGCACGTATGACTCTTGCCGTAAACCGTTGGAATAATGACGGCGCAGACTTTATCAATCTTGTTGCTTTTGGCAGGAAGGCAGAGTTTCTCGAAACTTACGGAAAGAAAGGCACGAAATTTGAGGTTCGTGGTCATATTCACACCGATAGCTATGAGAAAAACGGTCAGCGCATCTATACAACGGATGTCATAGTTGATGAGATCGAGTTTGGCGAAAGCAAACGTCCTGCAGAACAGTAATCGTAGAAAGGTGGTAATTTATCATGACCCGGAGCAGTTATTTATTATGTTATAGCTGCACGGATACAGACGGTGACACCCATGAGGATCTTGTTGAGATTCTTGCCTACAGTTACGAACAGGCATATATGTTTGCACGTTCTTTCTGTAAAGAAGAGGATATCATCAGTCTTGAAAATACTGTAAAACGTTGCAGTTATTAAGAAAAAGATGGGAGAGTCTTAATTAAAAAACCGCGGAAATGCATGAAAAACACTGATTTCAAGCACTTCCGCGGTTTTTGAATTGTCAAGCAATTATACTTACTTCTTCCATGATGCTACCTCCTGATCTTTTCTTGATAGTATCTTTATATATTATCAAACAACATAAGTCTATCGACTTAATATACAAAGATAAGCCAATAGACTTACATAAAAATTGTGCAATAAGTCAATAGACTTAATTACAGAAAAGGAGTACGATAGTTACATCAAAAAAGACAACAGAAAGGAGGGAAAAATAAGCTATGAGACTCACGGAAATCATGCAAGATAAAGGAGTAACAAGTGAGAATCTTGCGGAGCTTACCGGGATTCCAAAAACAACGATAAATGAATACAGAAGCGCGAGGAAAAAGGAACCGTCGTTGTCAAGAGGATTAAAGATAGCGGATGCGCTTGGAATTGATCCACATGAATTAATAAAAGACGAGGAGAGTACGAAATGAAAGAATTGGTAAACAATTTTGATACCGAAATTTGCTTCTCAAATCTGGAAGAGGCTAAAAAGTATTACTATCCAAATGAGGTAAACGACAGAGATACAACAGATCCCGAAAATTTCATAGGAGATTCAAAAGATTTTAACGATTTTCTTAGGGATTGGGATGAGTATAAAAGCGAGATAGCTGATTCGGAAACGCTTGAAGAACTTGCTGAGGCACTCAACAGATTTACTGATATCTTCGGCGACGGAAGGCATTATACAGTTAAGCACTTTTAGAAAAAGGGAGGAAGCATAATGAAGTATTCAGTGATTGAGAACAGAAATATTGGAACGATAGGAGCACCAATAATGCACGAAACGGTGCTATACAGAGGAAACAAAGAAGAGTGCCTAAAGTACGAAGAAGAGAAACGCAAAGAATACACAGATAAAACAATGGTCGATTGCTTTATCATATCAGACGAACAGCAGGAGAAAAACGAAAAATTCAGAGAGTATTGGGATTTATTAAGCAAGGAAGAAAAAGAAGAAAAAATTGTAATTGACGGAAAAACATACTTTAAAGCAGCGTATGAGTTTCACAACAAATGAAAGCACAAAGGCACTACGAAAGCAGCTCCTTTGTGCATGAACAAATAATTTGACACTAAGAAACAAATTTTGCTTGATAAAAATCAAGCATCCTGAGTACAAACGTCTAAAGCAGGAGGGACGAAAGCCCCTCCTCTCTAAAACAAATTAAGTAAAAATTAATTCTATAAATCATATAAAATCAAATTGTCGCACAATGGTGGGTTACGCGTAGACGACAAAAAACGCTGGAAATGTTGGAAAATCTCAACAAAGTTTTAAGGAAGTCTTAACGATTCTCCCATCTTTTCATTCTTTATATTTTGTATTCCATGATGTATTCAGCACCTCGCTGTATTCATCATAATCCTTACTTACTGAATCCACCAGGCGGTTAAACTCTGTTGTCTTCGTCTTTTTCGGTGTTGCTTTTATTTTGTCGTGATAGTACTTAATGTAGTCACATACCCACAGTTCCCAGTTATCATGATCCACCCTGTCTATGTCGAGTTTCTTTAAAGAAATTGCAAATAGGCGATCAAGTTCTTCATCCTCATATTCGTAGAATGATTCTGTTATGATCGGATATTTTGCATGGCTGATTCGAGCTTCTCGTCTGGCAGCCTTTTCCTCTTCTCTGATCTGTGCACGTTCCTCTAAGAATTCTTGCTTTGCGTCTTCGTAATCATTCTCATTACTAAATAAGGAAAGCTGCTCACAATCATATATATCCATTGCTTCTACAAGATGGGTATCAGCTTCAATCTTTTCATTATCCGTCTTTTCATCAAAGAAGAAATGAATCATGCTATAGCCTCTTGTGGGATTACCTGACGGATCCTGTTTCAAAGCCTTATAATCTATCTTGATATCCGTAAAAAGATTGATTTCCTTTTTCGCTGGCTCTAAAACATCTCTTTTAAAGATAGCAAAATTATTCCAGTTTTTAGGTATCGTATCTTCAATCGGGGTCTTCCCATCCGCAGATCCATTTTCATAGGCGAGGAGTGCCTTTAGCTGAGACAAGTCAAAATACCATTGCATTCGATTAAACTGATAGGATTTTAATACCTCATAAAGCCGAAATGAGTATCTACACTTCATCGGAAGCGCATATATGGACGGATACGAACTAAAGTAGATTCCTTCTTCTCGTTGCTGTTCTACCAAATTGAATAAGTATGGAGCCATATCCTGATGAAACCGAATACGATACGTTCCTGCATGATTTGGATCCTTATCCTGAATATGTATAGTATTGAACCATCTCACAATCCGTATCTGATTTCCCACTCGTATAACCCAACTCTTATCAGCTAATTTTTTCAGTTCATCCGTAATCTCGGTATAATTATAGATTGATTTTCCCTTAAGTCCCATTGCAAGACCACATTCACGCGCCGAAAAGATATATTCTGTATCTACCGTATCCCCAGGTTTAATCTTTGATATAGCATAATTTACGATCTTTTGTTGCCGATTTGTGAGATCCATACGGCTATTTTGGATCATATCGTTACGTTTTGATATAAGTACCTGCTTCGCATAAGACAAAGACTCTGCAATCTTTTCCTTATCTGTCTGCTGCGTTCCCTCATTTTTACCCATTGCTATTCCAGCTTTCTTCTGTATTCAGGATATTTAGACGTTTATATTCTACATGATGTTGTGTATTGTGTAAATGGGGATTCGTTATATTTGCCACATTTAACTCACAATTCGTCGTTTTGCACAATAGTCATACCACATTTTACTCACACATACGTTCGATACAAATAATTTAATCACATTTTTGCTGTGAGAAAAATCTGAGTCAGACTATGATCTAGTATCCACGCATCCAAGATTTTTCTCACAGTTTGCATTAAACAGCATTATTTGCGGCGCTGGATGCCCTATTTTTCAAATGTGAGTTTTTTCTTGGACTATTCTAATATTATTGTGTTGTATGACTTAAATAATGAGGTTTGTAAGCTCTTTGTTTATGAGAAAAATCTGAGATAGCATGTCTGCTGAAGCTTCTGCCTATCCATTTTTTACTCACAAAAATAAATAAGTATACCCATAAATAACTCACATTTGTCAATCAAAATTGTGTTCTTTTGCCGTTTTATTCAACTAATAATGTTTCTTGGCAGATCTGAATTGTGAGAAAAATCTGAGGTTATCAAAACTCCCAGATTTTTCTCACAATTCAAATTCAAATATTCTTTTTTTGCAAGAGAATGCCGTTTTCTAGTTTTTCGGACCCGAATTAAATACCACATTTAACTCACAATTCGTGAAAAATTTATAGTTTACCCACAACCAACTCACATTTGTCAATTAAAATTGTAATCTATTTCACTCATTTTTGTTCTTGAAGAGACATATTTTTAGAAATTTCTGGTATACTATGTATTGATCAGTCGTATAAAAAGGTGTCATATCCAAGATTTTTCTCACAATACACCCACATTTTGCTCACAATATACCATATTTTACTCACAGTTTCCATGTTTTTCTCATAGTATTCCACATTTTACTCACAATATCCAAGATTTTTCTCATAGGAATCAGACTTTACTCATAGTATCCAAGATTTTTCTCACAGTACACCCACATTTTGCTCACAAAAACATGAGTTTCTTCTATATTATAATAAAATAATAACATAACATAACATGTCCCCATAAAATGTACCCTATAATATACCCCTAACATATAGATACCAGATTCTTTATCCTCTATTCATCTTAATTATATATTTCTCTATCCATAAATTTACTCTTTTTTATATAAGAATATATATAAAAAGTAGTAGTAGTGTTATCTTTCTCCCCATTAAATATACATACTGTATTCACTAGGGTACATTAATTTCAAATTATCAGTTACTCTTTTTTCCCTCTTTTTTCTGATGAACTTCCAATATTCATATTGTGATTCCGTATCCATTATGCTAATATAATTGTGTACTTTATTATTTTATTTTTCTTCAGAAATTTCTTTCTGAGGATGTTTCAGGTATCTGGCAATGATACTCCTGCTATTCGCAGGAGTTTTTTTATTGTCTGTGATACCTATGAGTTTTAATTTACCGCTTATGCGGGGAAAGGTGGTTTTTATGACGAAACAGATGAAGAGACACATTAGTTTCCAATTTTGGACTGCGCTTTCGATTGTAAATTTCCGTGAGTCTTTGGATTCCCAGATTTATAAGGCGCAGGACAAAGCACAAATCGTTCGGCACGTAGAAGATGATTTGAAGAGAGGGCATATCCTACCATATATTCAGGTCATTAAAACATTTGGGAAAGATACTTCCTATGAAACGGAAGCATCGGTACTGATCTCTATGATCAGTGCGTGCTGTGGGAAGGAGGTTGTCCGACATGAAATATGTAAAATTTCTTGATCCGGAGTTTGGAACGGATATTACTGAGGAAACAAACGATTTTCTCAGTACAATTCATTCCTCCAAGATTATCCGTGTATCTGACGGGTGTGAGCGCGATTTCGGCATTTATCGCATTCAGTATTCGTATCAGACGAGGAGAGGAAATCATCGGACACAGGAAAAGTTTTTCCTGATACCGAATTCTTATGAAAATGGTTTTGTGAGAGCCCGAAAAGAGTTCTCGAAGTGGTGCAGCTGCTTTAATACTGACAATCCGTTCCGCAGAATCGGAAAAGTGAAAATTGATAGTATTGAAGAAGTAGCGGTTGGTAAAATGTGTGCGTAGAAAGGTGGTGTTCATATGAATCAACAATATGTTGATTCTCTTGAAGAAGTATTCTTCGAGAGAAATTTTGAATTCGGGGATGATCCCGATACTCTTCAGATGAACTTGAAAAAGGCGCAGGCTTTATTCAGTGAATATGAGGAGAAGGCAAACAAATTAGCAGAGGATGTGGAGGATGGTATTGCATTTGATGAATCCGACGCAATCCTTATCACACAAAGCTATGCGTTTGCAAAAAAATTCATGGAGAGCTTTCAAAACGAACTCTCCAAAATGCAGCAGCTGGCAGTCCCAAGAAATGTAGGTGCTGCATTTTAAGCAGAAAAGACGTGCAATGTGCACGTCTTTTCTTATGTAATGCGATATTTATGAATTTGTGGTTGACATTTTATCTTAGGTTGTGCCTAAGATGCACCATAATAAAAAATTCTTGTATCGTGAAAGGAGCAAAATCAATGGCAAAAGGGAGAAAATGGTTTGGTAGCCATTATCGATATGCAGCGGAGCAGGAAAGTGGGACTGTATCCGTAGATGCAGAAAAAACCTACTCTATGGAAGAAATCTTTGACCTTGCATATCAGGCATACAGAGAATCGGCAGAATCAACGGATTTGCTAAACAGAGGTGAATTTCGTGAAAACATGTGGCCAGATCAGAGTGTTATGAAACATTATCTTGATGAAAATGTATATCATGCTTACCTGAATATGACCGGTACGCCGAGCAAATCTGATGATGCAGAGGAACGTTATATCCCGGAAAACAACCCGGATGCATCCGATGAAGCACTTGAAGTTATGTCTGAAAAATTGGAAAACTCTGTAAATGAAATTCTAAGTGAAGAGGCTGAGTTACCTCATGATGAAGGAATGCTCATGCCGGAACCTGATTACAGTAATACCGTAAGTGTTCCACAGGTGGATGATAGTGAGTCTGAGGAGGATTATGAGGAAACAGTCGAAGACACCTCAGACAGTGCGAATGAACAAGAAGAGGATACAACGGATAATGAGACAGCTCAGATTGAGGATGTGACTCCTCTTAACGTACCGGAATATCCAGAAAACTATGATGATTCAGAGAAAGAAGATGAGGAATCATATATGGAAGGAAATGAAATGCAGGAAGTAACCGCGTCAGATCTGACCGCAGATGATTTAGAATATATTTTTTCCAATAAGGAACTTATGTCTAAACTTCGTCAGTCGGTTTATCGTGCTCCGGATGATACCTCTATGGATGATGAACTTAAAAAGATGAATATCGATGAGTTGTTTGAGCAGTTATTACGCATCAATGGTGTAACAAGGAAGATTCCTGCAATTATCGAAACCGTTCATCAGCTGTACATGAAACGTATCGAGAATGCAGAAACCCAGATTCCTAGAGATCGGCTGGAAGAGTTGATATTAAGTTTGATTGATTTAATCCGGCGCGAAAACAAGATGGAGTATGGAGACTGTCTGAATGCTTACCTTGATATTCAAACAGGTATGTCGGAGGAAGAACTTACAAAGATTGGCATTGCAGATGGACCTGGCGGCTATGAGAAAGTTACTCTTTGTTTTGAGGATAGGAATGCAGGTGATACTTTCTATGAGGCAGATGCTCCTTACGATGAAGTGAAGACAGTCTTTGAAAAATACAAGATGTGTATTGCGGGTACAGAAAATTTGAAAAATATTTCTGTAGATGCAACTATGTTCTTTAGTAGCTTTGGTATCGGACTACGCAAACTCAATAAAGATCCCGAACAGGTTTCTTTGACATGTTATATCTTTTGATATGTTTTTTTATAGTATAAGTCTGCAAAGCACTTCAGAAAGTCCTACACCACAAACAACAGAACATCATCCGTAAACAAGTAGATGGATCATATAAAAATGAGCATCCAACGGTATTAGGCTAAAGAAAGAGGATCTGTGTTTATGAGGAAACAGTTCATTAATTTTATCGAAAAATTAGATATACATGCAAATTTCTTACGAATCGTCGAACGCTTTATTACGGCTTGTGGAATCACACTCCTTTTATGTTTTTATAGTGAAAACATAGAAGAATATACCAGAGAAAACATTGCAATGGTCGTTTCCGCAATATTCTTATTCGAATGTTTGTTGAGCGTGCTTTGCAAGGTCGTTAAGTACATTGATACATTGTCCTTTTCAAGTGCCGATCAATGGCAAGATTCAGCAATAACAGCTTTACAAGAAGAATGTACCCCGAAGATTGATAAAAATAGGCAAATTATTGCGACACATGAAGCGGGACATGCGGTAATGGCATATCTAAATAATGCCGTAAAGTTTGATATTGATCTTTCAAACAATTGCGTGAATACTGCATACGACCTTGCTGATGTTGAAGAAATTAAAAAATATATTATGGTTATATATGCAGGTGCGGCATCTGAAGAATTAATATTCGGTCAATATTGTTCTGGATGTTTTGGATCCGAAACTGCAGATTTTGAAAGTGCAGTTAGGTATATTAAAGGATATATTGTCATGACTGATAATACCGTCAGTAAAACAATGTTAGAAGAAGAAATAGGTCAAAAAGTGATTACGTTATCCAACGATATATACGCAGAAACATTAGAATCGTTAACGCTACATAAAAGTATGGTTCGTCACTTAGCTGGCATTTTGTTGACTAAAAACTATTTAAAAACGGAAGAAGTTAAAGAGACACTGGAACATTTTACAATGCAACAAGAAGAGCAGAAGGAAACAATTATATGACCACCAAAATAACAAAAACATTCGTTGCAAAGTATCAGCGTCAGAGTCAGAATGCTTGGATTTGTTGTTGTTTTTCGAATATGACTATGGTAAAATATATATGTTATATTTTATCTTATTTTATATCGGAAAAACTTTCCGATCGTTTCAGGTATCCATTTTGGTGTGATGCTCCTGCTTTTTAGCAGGGGCTTTTTTATTGCCCAAATTAAGGATACCTATGTTTATATTTACCGGTTATGCCGGGGAAAGGTGGTGTTATCTATGGGAAAGGCAAGTACCATGGAGAATCAGATCTCTTTTATTGACCTGATTCAGATGTTTAATTATTCAAATGCTGCAAGTGCGGAGAATTCAACAATGGCAAAGAAGTCCAAAGCTGATGAACCCGTCAAGAAAGATTACTCCGAGTATCTAAGGAAGGGAGATCGTATTTTATCTCTTCTTAAAGAAAAAACGAGTAGAATTCTTGGAAAATTTGTCAATCGTCCAGTTTTTGACGCGTTGAATTTTAAGACATATTCCTCTTATACGGAGTATGAAAAAGTCAATTACGTCTTAAAGCGGATGAAGATGGTTGTCCGTCCAGTATCGGCGATCGAAGGAGAAGAGAGTCTTGTGGAGCTGAGAGGTTTTCTTCCAGGGCTTGATCTGATCGAGTCTGTGGAACCTGCAAACGATTATTGTTATAGTTTAATGGGAGCGGTATTCAGAGAGCAGGAGAAGGATGCGCTCATGCTACACATTCGTGGTATGGAGGAACCTATCTGTATTCCGAAAGGTGATGCAGTAGTACCTTCAAGATTTCATGGATGCGAAAGACTGTCTATTCGAGGCAGGTATAACTATGTTTATGTTGCGGATCCTGCAGCCGCGTTTTCTGCATTAGTACTGTTTTGCCAGCTCTGGCAGATGGCGAAGGATACTTTCAAGGATCTTGATTATGCCGACAAGCAGATGAATAGTCTTTGGATGTTCTTTTATGAATATCTTGTTCATGCAGTTAATGAGCGTCAGCTCATGACGGATGAGAAAGATCGTATTCCAATTCTCGAGAAAGAAAACAACCAATATGTAAGACAATTTCTTGACGATAGGGGATTATCTTATGAGGTTGTAAGCCCCGTTGATATTTCGGGGAGGATCCGGGAAAGCGGAGGACTTACAGGCAGACTGAAGGATCTCAACATGGTGTTCTTTCTGCAGGATAGTCTTGACGTCAGTGAACTTGATGTCAGACTTCAGAGAATTCGTAGCGGGCGAACGTCATGGACAAATTATCTTTCCATTGGTATATCAGCATATGCGCTTGTTGATGTGATCGACAAGGTGTTTGCAGAATACCTGGAAGATAAAAGAGACTACGAGATGGCAAAAGGCATGGTCAGTGAATATGCAAGGTCTTTTGAGACCAAGCATAACATTCCACTGAAAGTGCAGAAAGCCATGGCAGAAAGTCAGTTCAACGAATATTTTGGGTACGTTGAATATGACGAGGACGTAGATCTGTCTCTTATGGAGCAGATCTATAAGGAATTTGCTTCCGTTGCAGAGTTCATCGGGCTTAAAAAGCATGATGATGTATCACTCCGGTTTCGCAAGCTTGGCAACCATAAGGCAACAGGACTTTACTACTTTATGTTAAAGTGCCTGTGCGTGGACGTGAGATGTCCTAGTTCCTTTGCCCATGAGATGATGCACATGCTTGATTATGAGCATGGAAAAGTATCGAGAAGCTATGGCTTTCAGAAAACGTTAGAGCTATATCGTAGTTCGCTGGAAGCAGAGCTGGATAAGGATCCTGCACTTCGGAAGATCCTTGAAGGCAAGGGCAAATTCCATAAGGAGTATTATCTCCAGTCTTCTGAATGCTTCGCAAGATGCGGTGAGATTTATCTCGTCCGTATCTGTGGCATAGACAATTCGATTGTCAAGCCGGATGAGCAGACAAGCGGATTTGCTTATCCAAGAAACAAAGAATTAGAAGAAAGCATCAAAGAGTATTTCGATGCTTTCTTAAACAGAACAATTTAATTATGCTGGCACGCCGCGGCAGATGCGTGTAGAAAGGTGGAAATTAGCAATGAAACAGATTGCAGAATGGTTTTATAACGATGCATCCGCGCTTGCGGTTGCATCCATTCCCTCAAAAGGAGGTGCTTATCTTTTTGCCGGTCCGAAATGGATCGGTAAGGCTCATGCAGCAGAGGCAGTTGCAAAGAAGGTTCTTGAAACCGAAGATCTGTCCGGTTGTCCTGACTATATGGTCTTATCTCCAAATAGTAAGAACATGATCGGCATCGATGATCTTGGCGGACTTATGGACTACGCGCAGACAATTCCGGTAAATGGAACTGTCAAGGTTGCACTTGTCGATGATGCGGAGACTATGACTGAGGCTGCACAGAATGCGGTGCTTAAGTTATTGGAAGAGAGCACAGATTACATGTTGTTTCTTCTCGTATCTCACGGGAAGATGATTCCTACAGTGGAGAGCAGATGCATGAAGATCCCATTTTCGGTTCTAAGTAAATCGGATATGGAGGATATTCTTCATGACGAGCAGGAGAAGATAGATTCCCTTGCGCTGCAGCTGGCAAAAGGGCGGTTAGGGTTTTATCAGTTCACATTGGATGAACCAAAGTATCTCGAGAGCATTCGTACGTTTATGAAAGCTCTTGAAGTGAAAGATATGGCGGGAATGTTTGAAGCATTTCATCTTATGAAGGAAAAAGATAAGGAGAATTTCTTTGAGTCTTATTCCATGTCACAGGTGATGGCTTTTGTAACATACCTGCAGGATGTTTTTTACAAGGTTTTTTTGTACCAGACGATTTCCTTTCGGGAAGATGTGACGGACTGTGACATTGTGAAAGTTGCCGAACACTACAGCGTATTGTATGTGCAGGCACTCACATCAACGCTCACAACCGCACAAAGAAGTCTTGGTGCTGGTAAATTCAATAAAAATGACTGGTTTGATCTGATCCGGTTTATTGCAGAATAGGGGGTATTCATTATGTTAATGACTTGTAATCGTATCATTAATGAGGAAGAGAGAAAAGAGTTTTGCAAAACTATCGCAGAGACCATGGAGCATACGCTTTGTGGCTGCAATGGGAAAGCATATGCATGGCTTGTAAAAACAGGCTTTGCAAAAGACTGGACGGTGTTCGAGCGTACGAACCGTATCATCCCAGTAGAAAAACTTGTTTTGTTATTTAACGAGGTATGACTCGGGAAAGGTAGTAATTATGGAAAATATTAATTTATGTTCTAAAGAAAGACCGTACACGTTTGATCAGATGGTCGGACAGGAAGCGGTCGTTAACAATATCCGGCAGCAGGCAAAAGCGAAGAAGTTCTTTCAGTGTTACATCCTGGAAGGACAGTTCGGATCCGGAAAGACTACAATGGCACGTATTCTTTCAAGAGCGGTCAATTGTGAAAATCCGGATGAACACGGCAACCCTTGTGGTTGCTGTGCTTCCTGTAGAGCGGTTGGTTCCGGAAGTCAGGATGTGATCGAACTTGACGCAGCATCAAATACAGGTGTTGATTCAATCAGAGAGATCAAGGACTCGGTTGAGTTCCTTCCGATCGAACTGAAAAAGAAGGTCTACATCATTGATGAGGTCCATAAGCTTTCAGATAGTGCATTTAACGCACTTCTTAAAGTGTTGGAGGAGCCACCGGAACATGTAGTATTCATTCTTTGTACAACAGAGATGAAGAAGATTCCGGCAACAATCCGAAGCCGTGCTGCTTGTTACCACTTTGCACAGATTAAGCAGAGCGATATTACAAAACATCTGACAGCACTTGCGGAGAAGTATCAGTTTACTTATACTCCGGAGGGCGTAGAACTGATTGCTATGAACGCAGCCGGATCAATGCGAAATGCTTTAAAGCTCCTGGAGCAGACAGCACAGTCTGAACTTGGAGTGACTGAAGAAAGCGTACGGCAGATGTTAGGTCTTACCGATCCGACAGATTTGTTTGCAATCATAGATGCACTTGTGCAGGGCAATACAGTTGGAGCTGTTCGGTTTATTCGTTCTCTTTTGAGCGGTGGTGTGAACCCGCTTTCGATGGTATCAGATCTTTTAGATATCTGTGCGGATGCGGTAGTTCGTTCATCAACGAAGGAAGAACTTGACAGAAACACGGAACATTATCGAGAGATGCTTTATGGTATCTGTGAGGATGTTTCTGCGGATGTATTCTGCTGGATCACAAACGGTCTTCTTGGCATTTATCAGAAGCTGCAGCAGAATGCGGATGAAGCAACACTGATCTGTGGGCTGATTGCGATGTCTTCTACTTCCGATGGAATCATTCTTCAGCTAGAAGAAAAGGTTCGTTCACTAGAAGAAAAGGTTTCTGATCTTATGCAAGGAGTGTGTTTTAAGGAATCCGCAGGAGATAGTAAGTCTGATTCTATGGATCAGCTGATTCGTGATTCGCTGACAGAAGCAGCTGAGACGTGTCAGGCACCGACGGAATTAACGGAAAATGTTTTGGCGAATGTGAAGCAGGAGCTTTTTGAATCGAAAGAAACAGAAGAAAAGGTAGACTTTCAGGAAACCAAAACAGATGCCGTGAACGAGGTTTCTACTGATATGGATACTGTTTCACCAACCCAAGAGGATGAGAAGGAGACGGAGTTACCAACGACAGAGGGAAAACGAAGCGAACCGAAACCAGTCGATCCATTTACTCTTCTTGGTATGTTTGGCTTTAATAAAAAATCATCTCCGGTTAAGGCGCCTGAAATTCCAAAACCAAAGACTGCTGCTCCTGTCAAGGAAACAGTGCAGGTTTTAGAGAAGACGGTGACACCCAGCGAAGAGTCCAAACCGGTTAAAGAGTCAAATGTCGAAGCAAAGGAAGAACTTCCAAAAGAGACACAGACTTTACCGGCACAGGAAGTACCGCGGGGAGAGGTTGTTGATGCAACCGGACTTTTTATGACGGCTGCCAATTCAGATGATGGGTTTCGTCCGGTGAATGATGAGACACCGTTTGATGATGCAGCGGTGTTTGAGGGCAGTGCTGTTTCAGAAAATACCGATGCCGCGTATGTACCGGCAAGAACATCGGGCGATGTTGATGTATTCCTTTCTCAGTTCTATCAGGCGCATCCATTTATGGAAAGTGTTCTTGAACTTGGATTCAAGAGAAGTGAAGTTGATGGAACAACGGAATATGCAACAGACATGAATCCGATGTGGAGAATTGCAAAAGCATATGGTGAAATCTTTGATTTCCCGTTTGCACTTCGTAAAGAAGCATAAATAATTTGATTATACAGACGGTGGCAAGGCTGCCGTCTGGGAAAGGTGGTTTTTATGGCACTTAATATAACACTAAAAGAATTGCTCTTGCATTCTAAGAATCTTCCACAGATAGGAGTTTCCTGCAAGTGGCGAAGTGGTTATCCGGCTGTTTGGATCGGACGCGGAGAGAATGTTGGAGATATGTTTAAGGAAATGGCATACGTCTATGGAAAGGATTTTGTTGTAACTCTTTGCAACTCAAATATTCTTTCCTTTGATGGAAACTGTTACGATACGATGTATCTCGTGATAGATTGTGACGTTCCTTCTGAATTCGGTTATGAATATAGCTTAGAAAATACCTGGGAAGATATTCGAGATCAGATAGAGGAGGACGAGGATTGGCAGCATAACATATGGGATGCGCAAATCAAGGACCTCGTCTATAAAGAAGATGTATAAGCAGAGAGGTGGTATTTATGGATGAATTAATTCAGACAGAGAAGTGTTCAATTATCTATGGAAAGTTTCAAGGAAAGCCGAATCAGGAATTATTTCGGTGCCCAAGGGCACTTGATGATACAGATCTTCCGCGATATGTAAACGATTCCCGGTGTCTGTTAGGTTTTGAGGCTGACACAGAGACTGAGGATCTGAAAGAATCTGATGATTATATCGGATATTATAGATTATATTTTCGCGGTGGATGGCATGGCAGCTGGATTGAAAATAATGGTATCGATGATTGTGATTGTGTTGGCATTGATACTATTGTTGAGTGGCTTCAGGAGACTTTCCCAAGAGGATGCAGTTTTGTTATGCAGGAATATCTTTCACAGTATCCACGGTGGGGAGCTGAGAACAGATATTTATTGAAACCTCTTTATTCCAAACACTATAAGGTGTTCTTTGACACAACATATGGAAACGGTGATTATCCAGTTCGTATTTATGTGTATAAGTAGCGGAGGTATTGGATGAAACATTTCAATGGAATTTTGAAACCGATGTTTATGAGAGGGTTTTGCAATCATAAATATCGTATTTTAAGTATTCTGTCCTATACTGCGAATCATAAAGAAATTATAGAACAGTATGAGTTTGTCTGCATCAGGTGCGGCAAACGTCATATTGTTCGAATGGATCAGCAGTATCAGGGAGCAGAAACCCATTTTTATTAATTTTTTATTCGTAGGTCCGTCACGATAGATGCGGGCAGAAAGGTGGTTTTTATGACAAAACTGAACTCGTTTGACTTTTTATTACATAGAAAGGAGTAATACCAGATCCTAGTAGACTAGGTTACTGCAAGATTAGTATGGTGAATTGCAGTGGTTATTGTTTTTTCAATAATCTTTAAATAAAAATAAGCGGAGTGGGCGGCTTACCCCATATAATGTCGAAAGATTGGCCCACTTCCCATTATGGGTGTGGTTTTGGTGCTTTGTAAGCCTCAAAAAATGGTCCAGCCCGATTACTTATTTTCCACGAACCGGTTTTTGGTACGTGGTTGGTATGACAGAACGAGAATACAGAGAATGGGTACTTCGCACTCGCATGAATTATCCGCTTGATCTTAAAGTGGAACTTGCGAAGAGAAGAATCCAAAGCTTTGTAGAATGGTATGGAGAAAACGGTGTTTACATCGGATTCTCCGGAGGTAAGGATTCCCTTGTGGTACTTGATATTGCAAGGAAGATGTATCCGGGGCTCAAAGCAGCGTATAACGATACGTGGCTTGAATACCCGCAGGTAAGAGAGTTTGTTTATGGTTTTGATAATGTCGATATTGTCAAACCTACAATGTCCATGAAGGACATTGTGAAGCAGTATGGGTGGTGTTTCCCAAGTAAGGATGTCGCAGAAGCGATATGGTATGCAAGGCGTGGCAGCCAGTGGGCGATAAACAAATTGCATGGGCTTGACAAAAACGGAAAGCCTTCCGCGTTCCGGCAACAGTATAAGAAGTGGCTTCCTCTTTATGAGGCAAGAGAGATTAAGATATCTCCATTCTGTTGTGTTGAGCAGAAGGAAAAGCCTATCGCATTATACGAGAGCAGAACGGGCAGGCATCCGATTTTAGGGCTTATGGCAGTAGAGAGTATGAGGAGAAGAGAAGCGTATATCCGAACCGGATGTGTTTCCTTTTCCAATGACCGACCAATGGCAAAACCGATTTCATTTTTTAGAGAAACGGACAATTTGCAGTATTGCCTTGAAAATAGTCTGTCTCTTGCTCCACCATACGGTCAGATTGTTGAAGTTGGTATGGTAAGTGGGCAGTACAGTCTGTTTAAGGACTTTACTTGCGGAATACTATGCACTACAGGAGAACCGCGTACAGGGTGCATGTTTTGTCCGGTTGGGATGCATCTTGACCGGGGCGCGAAACTTAAGCGTCTCAAAAAATACAATGTGCGTCTGTACGATTACTGCATGGAAGAACTTGGTGAAAAGAAGCTTGTGGAGTGGGTTTTATCCCACTATTGATAATTACAGAATGATTTTTTTATACGGGCAGCAGTTTTAAGCTGCCCGGGAAAGGTGGCAGTTATGGGTCAGTTTAGTTGGATATATTCAGATACAAAGGGTCAGCTCATTAATAATCATTATGCAGATGCCTATTTGTTGGTACCGGAACCATTTCAGGAAAAGTATGGAAAGTCAATCCATGAATCCTGCTATGATGGTTATGGTCGTTTTGGTATGTATGATGTATATGAACTTATTGCGGAGTGGAACAAAGAAATAATTCCAACCGTCATCAAAATGATTAATGCGGGAGAATGGGAGTGCGATGGAATGGGAGAACTCCATAATTTACAAAATTTTTATAATGGAGAAGACATTTCGTGTCCGTTACGATATCTTGGCATTATTTTATCTTGTTACGATGAGGATAATCGACGCATTAAATATCCGATCAAGATTACATCCAAGGAGATGGAATACTCTCAGGTCGAACCAAGTAAGTCAGACCCAAACCAGGGATGGCGTAGTAATTTTTAGTATTACCCCCCGCTAAGAGGGTAGAAAGGTGGTATTTATGGGTAAAAATATTTTCGAGGAAAGAAAAATTCCGGCAGTTTCAGAGATCCCGGCTCTGCGCGAAGGTTATGAGGTATGCGTTAACGGGCAGACTCTAAAGATAATACATGAGCAGCGTCTCTTTGTTACTTCAAACAAATTTGATGGAATCAATGAAAAAGGCGAAACAGAACAGTTTTGCTTTGAGGATATTGAAGAAATCTGGGCTGAGACAGATGAAGGAAAGGTTCTTGTTGCACAGAAGCAGAAGAAGATTCCGTATATTACATATGGGGAATTATACAAGACCATGCGTGATGAACTAAAGGCGTCTGCGTTGTGGACGGACATCCTTGATTATGATCTTGCCGACAGTGGTATAGAGCAGGAAAATATTACAAGTGATGAGTTTGAACTTGTATGGTCTATATCAGATGGAAGCGAAGGCTTTTACCTTGATCTTGAGATAGAGGCGCAAGATAGACAAAAGAGACGTCTTGCCACATTAAAGACTCTTTATGAATCGGATGCTGCGTACCGGAAAATGGCGATGCTTGGGGCAGAATTCGCAATCGTATTAAAAAAATGGATGCGTGAAAATCATTTTCTTTGCAATCGGGAGGGCTATGGACTTGCGATTTTCAATGAGAGCAAGGATGGGCGAATGATGTTCCGTTGTATGGCGTCAGAGAATTGTCGCGGCACTGAATTAGAAGCGTGGGCTGACGCTGAGTTTGAGAAGTGGCTTAATCATATGGATACGGAAGTCTCAGCAAGTCTGTTCCGTATGGATCAGTTGGTATCTGTGACTCATTATCCGGAAAAGCTGAGAAATAAGGACATGTATAGTATTTTATAAAAAGTGAGGGAGAATAAATTCTCCCTCATGACAGAAAGGATGTTATTATGAAGAGATTTTGTGCAGAGATTATATTATTGGCAAAGAAAGGTCCTCTTATGGAAGAAGTGCATGCCTTGGTTTACATAACAGCTCCTGATATGCAGCAGGCGGTACTGTATGTCAATGAAACATATACACTTGTCTCCGAGGATTTGTGGAAGGAAGAAGATTCCGGAATGCTCAGAATTGGTCGCACAAGAGAAAATTTTATCAGTTCAATCAAAGAGGTTTATACAGATGAACCTGTTGATGGTATCTATTTTAATGTAAAAGGTAAAATGACCGGATTTGTTGAGGTCGATTAACCGTACAGGAAAGGTGGTAATTATTATGAAAGCACTTTTATTAGATGTGATGGAAGGCAAAGTAGAGACTGTGGATGCTGATGGTGTAGAGGAATTCTACAAATTACTTCACTGTACAACGATTGATATTGTTCAAAGAATCATTGGTGACAGATGGTATGATATTGTCTGTGATGATAATGGTACTTTTGTGGAGGATCCAAGAATTTCAGCGGTGGACTCAAACGGACAGATTATGCTTGTCGGAAATTTGCTTATATGCGGTCTAGCGGATGCGGACGGAGTTCTGACATCATTGTCAGAGGAAGATATTGAGCATATTAAAGAGTCTATCCAAAAGGTGAAAACTGTTATGCACCCAGAAGGTCTTCTTATGATTTGCCGGATGGGTTACTAAGAATAGATGTTTGATATTATTTATTTTATACTGCGTAAGCAGGGAAAGGTGGTTATTATGACATTGTATGAAGAACGGAGAGCTTTAAGTACGCTACTTTCTACTACGTCTCTGACGGGGCTTAAAAAAGGAGATCAGGTTTGGATAAAGGGATATATGGGCGCTAGCGCACATGTATTCACGGAAGGTTTCAATGGAAATCTTGTGACAATCGAACATGATCAGGATCTTACAGATGCGCATGCTACATTTGTTGGTCGTTGTTGTAGTGAGATCGGCGAAGAGATCGATTTTTATCGCCATCAGATCGTTATGATTATCAGGAATGGTATTTCCATTTTTGAACTTAAGGAAGCGGCAAGGAAATATTCCTATTGGGATATGTATTCTGATGTACGTGCAAGTGTAAGAGAGCAGCTCCAAGAGTATGGAGAGATTGCAAAGGTGTATGAGTCTCTTGAAGAAACGATTCCTTCTGAATCCATCTTACGGATAATCAGTTCTGGTTATATTGAACTACATGCAGATGTAAGTGTTGACAAAAATGACAGTACGGTAAGCTGTTTGGATTTGTCCGTTATGGATGAAATGGGAAAGTGGATGGCTCCAATCCTATTAGCAAACTTTCGGACACCGGTGGAAAATATCATGGAGTTAACACTTATTGCTGAGACCTTTCAGAAAAAATTTAACAAATGGGTGTCTGATAAGTGGGACTACATTAACAGAACCGGTTTTGTGCTTGTTTATTATGACGGTACCAAGGAGATGCATCGTATAACCTATGATGGTGCAAAGTCTGAGGTCATTCAATGGGCGGATAAAATATATCCTTTGAACAAAGACTCGGTACAGTTAACTGCAAGTCTGATCCGAAAAGAGGATGTTGTGGCCATTAAAATGTATCCAGAGATGTAGGAGGGGTTGTTTATGTTACGTGATTTATTTTTGAAACTTGAAAACGGCATATGTGTGAAACTTACCGAGTCTTCAAATGGACCGGTTGATGAAGATTGCGATGGTGCGATTGGAATTTATGCATATGACGAGAATGGAAATGAGGTTGGCGATTGCGGAGAGATGGACTACAAAAAAGAAGATTATGCTTCCATGCAAGATGCAGTGAAAGATATGCTTCTGTTTGCAGAACTTCCGGTTCTTCCTTATGAGGAAATCTCAGAGGATGAATTTTATGAACGCGTTGGTTGACTGACAGGGCAGAGGAGAGGCAAAATGCTTTTCCTCTGCCCTTTTTGTGATTTTTTATTCTTTCGTATTATTAAGCTTCATATACATTACTTTACGGTGTACATTAAAGGTGACAAGCGAAATTCAGCTTGACTTTTAGTAATGAGTTATGCTTATAATCCTACAAAAATCAGGATACGAGGTGAAAATGATATGAACTATAAAAAATATGTGACAGTATGTATTGCGGCAATGTGCTGCGTGTTTATGGGGTGTGGTGCAGATGCGCAGCCTGAGTCCGAGATGGAAGTTTCAACGGAATCTGATAAATCGAGTATGTGGGATGCCTTACACGTGGCTAGCCAGAAGTATTTTGTTCAAGAAAACTATGAAATTTCTGGAGATGCATTGTTTCTCCCAATATCCGTTGAGGCAGTAAGTAATGGGGACTATGATGAGACAGTATTTACGGAGTATGTTTGTGTTTCCGATAAAACCGTTTGGCTGCAATCTTATAAGAGCTATTATGGAGGCCGCCGAGGCTTTGCGGTTGTTGTAGAGAGTATTCGTGAACTGTCCGACAATATAAAGCAGCTGATTGAACAGAACAATAAGGATTGAAGATGATATCCTGTATTTAATGTCAAAGTGAAAGGAGAATTGTATATGGTGCTTATTATTGGAGCAATAATTGTTTTTTGTCTTTTCATGGGAGTTATTCTTATAATTTCCGGATGTCACGACCATAACGAAGCAAACAGAGGAACGGAGATTGGCTTTGGTATTTCTCTTATCATCGCCCCAATTGTTGTTACGTTGACATATCTAGTTTTTGGAGGTGTGCTGTGATGGAAGAGTATCTTGATGCAGTCGTGACACTTACGTCTTTCGAACCAGAACCCAAAAATAACATGAAAAAGAAGAACAAGGCTCCAGCTTTGGATAAACGTCATATGGATATTGACTGCTTTATGAAATATATAGCAGACTTATTGAATATTGAGCTTCCTGAAATAATCACGATATCAAGGAAGTATGAAATTGTGGACTTCAAGGATGGTAGTATTCATTTTCGAAATAAAACTGCGGCGGAAAAACTCTTTGAGATTACGCATGAACTAAGACATGTGTGGCAAAAGACGTATCATGAAGACCTTTATTATAAGAAAAATGCTGTGGAACTAGAGGTGGTACAGGATATAGCTGAAATTGACGCAGATGGGTTTGCACTCGCTTATGTATTTTCGGACAAAACGCCTTTTTCCTATGAAGATTTTCCGAATATGTCCGAGGAAATTGTGCTGCAAGCTACGGTAGATGGAGGAGCTCGATTTAAAAGAGCAACTGAAATTGCAGAAGAGTATGGATTCGTGGTAGGAACTGCATGGGATGATTTGCGAGAATGTGTAGATAAAGAACAGTTGGAGTGGTTGGTAAAGGTTATCGGAGCGGAGTTGTAAAAGAAATAGCTTTTTATTGCTGCAAAGTGTCTGTAGGATGTGGCTAATATAACTTAAAGAAGGTCGAGGCTGGAGTATGATGGCATTAGAAGAAAAATTAAAATTATGGGTAAGCTTAACTGGTGTCGATCCATCAGTAGAAGAAACCAGCATTGTATTCCGTATGGATGGGCATTTGAACCGGTGGGATATCGAACAAATGAATAACAGGATCAAGGAGGCTCTTTCTTTCGATAAGAGTGGGATGTTTGCAGATGCATATCTTGGCGTGTACTTTGACCAGTTTATCAAGGATCAGGAACTGACTCTTGATAAGCTTTTTACGGATCCAGAAGTTGAATCATATTTGCGTGATGCAAGAACACTGTATCAAGCATTGAAAGAAAGTGATTCTGCTAACATTATTATGGCAGATGCGAGAAAAGCGATGAATTTCTACGGACTTTCTTCGGATGATTTGACAGTGTTTGATATTGTAGAAACACGTACTTCGGCAGAACGCTGCATGAATGGAAAACTTAGAACACTGCAATTTTCATCCGGGGATCCTTCAGCGTCTGGATTTAAGATGACACAGGATATCTATATGTACCGGAATCTTGATGCAATGCTTTTGTGTGCTGCAAATAATACGATTGATGGTGTGTCACTCGGATATATTCGTGATGATAAGAATGTTACGCAAAGTTATTTTGCATTTATCATCAAAAACGGACAGAATCTGTATCTGCAAACAGATAAACCTAAGCAGGAATATCCGGGACAGGACAGAAACTCCCGCTGCCCTGGACGTGACATGTCGAGACGTATTGAAAACAACATGTTTCCGTATGATTCCGTGGCGCGGATTGACACGAGCGATCTTTGGAACCGTGGACGTTATGGTACCACGGAATATGACGATTCCAACAAAAACGCACTTGCGGAAGCAGAAGTCCCTCGTATTAAGATTGGAACCTTTTCAGATATGTCAGAGGATGAGGCTTTCTGGTCTGTATTGATGATCGCGGAAATCAAGAAAAAGTTCTACGAGGAAGTCCCTCAGTTTGAGATTTCCTATACCGGATCCATGATCGTAAATCATCAGATTGAAAATAAGAATGAGAAAACAGCACTCATCATCCGTAATGCCCTGCCAAGCATGGAACTTACGGATATCAGCAGCCTTGCAGATACAGAAGATTTTGGATGCTCGCACGAGTACGGGAAATGTCAGTATATCATTGACCGGTACAAGGATCAGGTTGATTCGGATATTTGTAACATGATTGCAGGAAGCAAGCGATATGAAATCGCGGATGAAAAGTATTCTTCAGAAGACTGTTTCGGCGATAGAATCTCATCTTCAATCGTTGCCTTTGATCTGGATGAAGCCTGCGGAACAAAAGAAGAAATCTTAAAAGATCAGAGATGGATTGAACGCAAAAATTATGCAACACAGATCAAGAAGCTTGCAGATAAGGATTATGAAGAAAACGAAAGAAATATTGAAGAAGAAGTCGGAAAGATGATTACACCGCGTATCCGCGAAATCTGCAGGATGCATTTGCGTGGAGACCTTGCATATGAAAGAACGACGAAAAAAGCATTTCCGAAAGAAGAAATAAAAGTAGAGCAGGTAAATTACTCAAATCAATATGATTTTGATAAATGGTACACAGGCTGTTATTCGAGAGGACCGTATAGATATGGTATGGAAAGAGGCGGTAGAAAAGCGGAGATGCGATGTGCATTTACAGGATCCAAAGCCGGTGTGGTAATTACAGTTGAACCTGAAACTGCTGATCATCTGGCGTTTCTCTGCGGATGTAACGTATCTGATCTTCCGGAACAGATACAACATTATGGAGAAGAAAAAGGATATGATGGAAATTGTCTGCTCGACAGATTAGATCCTCTTTCTTACATGATTAATGATCCGTTCCAGAAAATGAGCTTTAAGATCACAATTTTGCTTTCCAAGAAAGAGTATCTTGTACTTTGTGAGGAGGCGGGTGTTGAAAAGAACAAATTCTGGCAGACTGAAAAACCGGTGTGTTTCACGCTGTCAATGGCTGAACCGGAAAAGGAAAAATGCAGTGGTCATTATAGCTATAAAATGGGGCGAAAACATTTTGCAAAGAAATGTTTTACGTGCAGGTATTTCGATACGACAAAATTGGAGGAATAATAAAGAAGAGGAGGAACATTATTTATGATGGATGATAGAGAAGTGTATAAAAATAGGATGGATCCAAACCTTGCGGCAGCTTTGCTTCAGGAGGAAATGAGGCTTGTTAGGAAATATTCGACAAAAGAGGAGGAAACAGTATGCACAACAGAAGTAAAGAAAATACCACAGAAGGATATCTTGTAGAAACAGAACGTGGGGAGCTAGTTGCTATAATATTTGTAACGGTTGCGATCTTTGTGGCGATAATGGTAGGTTTATATTTGGGCGGAAGAGTTTGTACAAGAATGATAAATAAATCTCAGGCTAAATCTCAGGCTATGAAAAACATGGGGAACGTTGCCTGCAAGGTGAACTATAATGAAGGAAGATGCGCAAATAAGATGTGGTTCTGGGTACGAAAAGATGACTTATCAAAGTACCGCAATGGTGAAAGCGTTGTGTTTACTTTGCGCAGCATAGAGGGAGATGACATAACTGTGATTACATCTGATAAGATCAACTCTATAAAAATGGAAAATGAGACAGCAAAATAAGGGCGCAGAAGGGTTGGAAATATATGAAGTACAAGAAAAAGATGTGTAGGGGTTGTGTAGTAATTTGCATAATGGCATTGATTTGTTGCAGTGGGTGCGCTCGAGATGCTTCTATAGACAATATTCTAGATGTTAACACAGTGTCCGCAGAATATACTGCAAGTATTTCTGCAATTATTGCATCTCCGATTACATCTGCGGAGAAAACTAACCAGGGTGTTATAATTCACTATGAAAATAAAGTTAGTATTACGGAAGTGTTGAATGTTGATGGTAAAACCTTAAAAGTTTCCACAAGGATTGATAACACGGATAAGGTTTTGTCGAATAAACAGATGAAGCAACTTATTAATAATGTGGTCGAATCGGATGATACTGAAGAACTTTATGATGCATATAAGAATAAGACATCATGTGAACAAGATTTCTCGTCCAAGGATATAAAATATCACGTATCTATGGATGTAAGGGATCAAGGCGATGATGAGACCGTAGTACTTATTATAGAAGCACAGCAGAATAGGAAAGTAGGGATATTTTAATGAGCGTAAATGTTGTTTTGGCGATTATAGTGTTTATTTTGGGCTTGTGCCTTATCTGGTTGAAAGCATATCGGACCCGAACTGGTTCTTTTTGTGGAGCTGGGACGACAATATTTTCAGTAATAAATGCAGGGCAAATGATGGGGCTTGCCTGTTTCCGAGTGGAAGAAGCGACCTCTTTTCGAATATCGAATGCTGTTGGAGCGTTCTTTTTTCTAGGTGCAGCAATTTGCAATGGATATATATGTTATAAACGATTTTGCATTAAGAAAACACGAAATGAGTAAGAATTTATATTGAAAAAAGGAGAAAAATATGGATCTGTATATTGTTTTTGTACTTGTAATGCTTATCCCCCTTGCATTTTTAGGATTTCTTCTTATAAGATGGAGAGCCCGTTATGATAAGAAATTCCAAGCTGGTGTAAGGGAAAATGTGGCTAAAGTGGCGATTTCTGTAGCTATTATTGTTGCTTGCGTTTTGCTTTTCATCCGTATGAGATGAACTACCACTCTTATGTGCAGTACCCTATGGAAGTGGCACCCTGTTATTGCTGATATATGGAGATAACGTATAGCTATTGAAGAAAGAAGGAGAGTTTGGGTAGAATTTGATACTGTAAACAGTGACAGATGAAAAATGCTTTACAAAGGGTGTTATATATGAAGCACAATGAATTTTATGAGAAAGAAATTGTATATGTAGCAGATCTTGATCAAGATATTGATGATGAGATAGTAGATGAAAAAGGAAAGGAAATGTGCTTATGGCATGGATAAATATGGCAGATGGTGTAAGTTTAAAGCAATAAAGTTATCTTTTGATAAATTGCAGCTTTAAAAAGTGCGAAGTGTGGGAGGAGGGAGCATATGCTTGGAGATTCAGTGGAACTAGAGAGATTCGTCGTGCGCGGATGGAAAATGAACTAATCAATCAGCTGAAAGAAATAGTAGGTTACGACACTGCATTTAAGTTAGTTGTGTTAGCTGGTGAACCAAGTTTGAATAAAAGTAATCTAGCGTTGCTTGGTGTTCCGGTATATGTCGGTACAATAGAAGAATTAACTAACAAAGTTACTCTGTTAAATAGGACCGTAACTAACTGCTACAGATTTGGATTATTCCGCAATAAAATCCGAATAATCATCGACGACAAAGATAAGATAAATTTTAAAAAGAAGGAGAAAAATTATGAGTGAAACAGTCTCGCGTAATCATAAATTAGCACAGCATATAGGTTCTGCATCGTGGTCTAAGTTTTTTGAGAGGAGAAAATAGATGAATTTAAGAAAATTTTGTTCTCGGTTTAACTAGAACACTTTGATGGATGTTCTTATCGGGACTTTATCGACTGGAGCTTATTCGATCGAAGAAATCCTATATAAAGTATGTATTCAGAGTTACTCAAATCCTTCAAACATCGAAAATTAAAGAGAAAGGTGGAGAATACAGATGGCAGGTACAAATTTATTAAGTGTAGCAGACAAAGTGCTGCCGACAATTATAGGTGTGATTTCTTTTTTGGGAGCATTGCTTATTGTAATAGGGAGCGTTTTATACATTATAAGTATAATTATAATTACAAAAAAGCAAACAAAAAATGTAACGCCGAAAATGTTAGAAGATGTACGGATTAAAATTTCATTATTATGTTCAGTTGGAACCATTACGCTTTGTGCTTCTGGAATATGTTACGTCATGACACAAATAAATATAATTGGATCAAAAAGCGATGGTCTAGCGATTCCCATTATCATATTTTACGGATGTTTTTTGTATGCAGGGGCAGTAGTGATAAATAATACAAGGAAACATTAGAATAGATGTAATTAGGAGAATCATAATGCAAAGAAAGAGAATGTTTTACAAAATAAAAGGACTTATTGACTTTATTTTTGAAGTGTGTTTTCGTATTGCCGGTTGGTTTGGCTATGCTATTGTAATACTTTATTTTCAAGGTAATCCTGCATGGGAGACGGTTTTCTTAAGTGCCATCATACTTAGTGTTCCATGGAATATACACCGTGGTATGTTTGGTGATAAGTTGAAAGTTAAGTATGATAAGTTTTTCGATTACCCAGAAGCGCGAAATTTCGCGAAAGAAGATTTGCTCGCGCTCATTGATTGTGAAAGTATAGATAAAAAAGATTGATATAGAATTTCTGTACGACAGGTCGAGAATATCATTAAAGATACAACCCGTGCAGCTCTTCAACCATCCGAAGCAGAACATATATCATGTCATAAGCTTTGGAGTACATTCGATACCCGCTTACTGATCGGAAGCGGGTATCGAATGTACTGGTTGCTGAAGTGTTAGGTCATGCGGTTATATCAACGACAAAAAGCGAACTCATCTGCAAAATTCTCACTAATGCTATCGCTGATCTTAATGCAGAAATAGGCGAGATTAATATTGGGAATGAATAGCAGAAGAATCCAAGGATTAAGAACAGCGAACCTTCGCAAAAAACAATTTTTGAACTATATTAATTTAAAAATGTCTTATCGAGGAAAGGAAAAATTATGAGTTTAATAGGATTATTCTGGGCACCACTAACTCCGGGTATTGTAATAGGCACTTTATCGGTATTAATATTACCTTTCGGTGTACTTTCGCTGTATGATGGAACTTTGTACAATGATAAAAAAGATAAGATTCGAGGAATCGTTCTCACAATGCTTGGTCTTTTTTGTTTTAGCGCATTGGCTTGGTAGATTATCATACGAGGAAAATTTTGAGAGGTGATTAAATGAAAATAATAAATGCGACAACCATCGGCAATCTTATTTCTGCACACATGGAAGGTGATGAAGAAAAATTCTTGTCATTTACCAACTTCATAGCGGATGCTTATGAAGAAGCCGGCGAAGTACGAAGTGCTCGTATTATTCGGAAACGGATTGATGGTTCTTATAAAGATGAACCACAGGTAAGCTTAGATTGAGAAAAGAAATACGCAGAAGAAAAAGGTGTTTTGGTACATTGATTTGGTAAATGATGTAGAGTGAAAAAAGAGAGAGGGAACTTATGAGTGAGTGTCGAAAAATGATGAAGGCTTTAAAAAATAAATATATTTACATCGATATTGACGGAACTATGGCAGAATATCGTTTCGCTAATCATGTAAGCGCAAAAGACGGCACTGTTAACGGTCAAACTATGGAAGAGATAAAGAATCATATTTTTCTGTATAGCAGACCGTTAAAATCTGTTATTAAGACACTTAAAAGAGCAAAATATGAAGGAATCTGGATATGTGGTGCTATCGTATCACCTGTGGAATTGCAAGATAAAATTGTATGGCTCGAAGAAAACTGTAAGGGCATTGAGTTTAACGGTAAGTTTTGGTTTGTACCAGAAGAATACTGGAACACATTTCTTGAATATTTTGACCACTGTAATAGTCTTATTTACAAAGCTGCCAAGGATGATGCTTACATTGAGACTAAGTATGGCGCAATTATGAAAGGTTCTAAAACCCTTATATGGGATTGGATTATAAGTCATAACTTTATTGAGTTAGAAAAAACTGTATTTATCGATGATATGTTACCTTATTTAAAATACGCAGAAGAAAAAGGTGTTACAGCTTATCATATAAGTAGTTTTATTGAATAATTGCTTATAAAAGCGGAGGAATTTGATATTGATAATTTGACTTAACCTGAAGGACTTTAAAGTTGAATACAAAAATGGGAGGAACAAATATGTGAAATGATAATAATGAAACGATTAGTTTAGAACAGTTATGTTTTCTTTTAATAAATTGCGGTTTTAAAAGGTGTGAATTATGGGAAAGAAGTATGTATGCTAAAAGGTATGGTGGATCAAAGAAATATCGTTCTCATATGATAGCGTCTGAACAGATAGAATTATTACATGAAGCAGGGATGACTTATGAAGAAGCGGTGATACAGCTATGTTTATCTGGGGAACCAAAATATAATAAGGCTAATTTATCTCTGCTTGGAACACCGATATACATAGGCACGATAGAAGAATTGTCTAATAGATCTAATTTATGGAGTAAACATGTATATGATTGTTGTATATTCGGATTATTTCGAAACAAAATTCAGATAGTTATCGAAGATAAGGATTAAACGAAAGGATGTATTTTTGCCTATGTGCACAGTAATAGAGAAGATTCGTAAAGGTAGGGCAACCCATGAGGGAAAGATTCTTTCCAAAAAGAAAACTGAGATAGAATATACAATTCCATTTCCAACAGACATACCTAATCCTAATCTCGTAATAATCGGTACTCCCGAGAGCGGTATATCTTTGCCGCTTTGTGAGCTTAAACGGGATGATGGGAAGATCAGATAGGCAGGCAATTGTCAATGTGGGCATCTGGAATCCTATTCAGATAGCTGCATATGAGGAAGGACCGATCCCAATGATTCAGCATAATGCGAAATATTTTAAATGGCAAATGTGTTCGGTTTCTGATTCTTTGTCATTGTGTGAAGCCTCGAATGTTTGCTATTCAGGGGGGTTGGGGAAGATCGGAGAACAGTTTGACGAGGATTTTTATATTTTCCAAAGTACAGAAGTAGAAGTGATACTGATGCCGATTTCTTATATGGAACGGTTTTGCCATAGTGTACAAGGCATACTTGGAATGCAGATGGGGGTATCGCAAGTTTGGGAGACGTTATCTGAGAATGTTTATCTTTACCGAAAGGAGACAGGAATTGTAGAACCTAGAATTGCTCCATATATGAGAACCAATACAACAAATCAAATGTTAAATGCCTCGCAAAAAAGGAGAAAAAATATGTTATGTTAGAAATGATCGAAAAAGTTATTAGAGATGGAGGAAATCTTCATATTGAACCTGCATTATACGGAGGAGATATCTTTGTCTGCATTGATTTCCCGTGTCTTTGGGGTTTAAACAATGCAACTGAGTTGTCAGACGCTACTATTGTTTACGAAGGAACAGAACTAAAAGACACCATTGACGACATCTGCTCACCTGGAGATATACGTGCTATAGCAGTTGAAGATTTTTTAACGGATTATGCAGTCAAAGATCCGGCTTTGTTGGTTGCACGTGCAGAAAATTTACAGACGGCATTAAACCATCTCGAAGAACGTCTGGCAAAATGGTACCATCTGACAGATGCTCAACAGAAAACAATACTGCTCTCTTTTTCAGCGGAACGGAAAAAATACCTCGAAAATGTAGTACAATATTGAAAACTATCATGACTTAAGAGACTTTTCTTCATAGTCTCGCAAAAATGGACAAGATCCTTGAGAACCTTCCGGAATATTGTTCACGGTTTCTGTATCACCAGCTTAACGGAGCTAAAAAGCTGCAGCCACGTACAACACTTGCTTATGCCGGTGATCTGAATCTTTTCTTTTATTTTCTTGCTATAGCAAATCCGGCGTGTAAGGATATACCAGCTAAGGACGTATCTGCAGATATACTTGCCAAGCTGTCTGTTGATGATATCGAGAAATATTACGAATGGCTCGCCGATTATGAACGTGACGGGAAAACTTACACAAACTTTGGGATGCTCCCTGGTCCCTTTCTTGTTACGTGCCATCTTTCATATGAAATATCAGTCCAATACACAATATCCTATGGAAATGGTACTTTGCTATTACGGATAGAAATATATTTAATACCCACTCCGTTTTATTATGAATTTTTCCGTGTGTGGAGACAGCAAAATAATGATCACTCCACACAGATATTATGTTATAATAAATATTAAATAAATTTCAGGCATTTGATCGGTTCTATCGGATGAACAAATCGATTTATAATGCAATTAGTGGAGAATACATTAGCTCATTTAACTGAGATAAGAAACTAAAAATTCCTTGAAAAATAAGGGAAAAAGACTTGACTATATAGGGAGAATATAAAATATGGAAAACAAAAAAATTGAATTAGGAAAAGAGTATCGTTTTGCGGGCTATAGATGGGTGCCTGTTGAAATAAACGAAAATTGTCAGGTGGCTGTTATGCAGAGCCTTGGTGTAACTGCCGGTCCGTGGCCGGGTTTTTCGATGGAGAACTTAGGTGACGGCAAGCACTATGCTCATAATATCGATGAGTATGATATTAGCAGGTACGATGATAAGACTTATGCATTAATGAAACAGATTAAGCCTGTTAGTCTCATTGATGGCCTGTACTTACCGTCTTTTGAAGATATTAATGACAACCAGATCTGGAAAGATGCTCTTGCGAGAGCATCGAGTCACGGCGGTTCGTTCGGCGCGTCCAGCAACTGCGCGTGGACCGGTACTTGCAGCGGCGACTACGACGCGTGGTTCGTCTACTCGGACGGCAATACCTACGGCGGCTACCAGGGCGGTTCGTTTGTTGTCCCTGCCGCTTTTAATCTTGATTTATCTAAAATTGAGATTGTGGGGGATAAAATTGTGCGGGGATAAAATTGTAATGTGAATTTTCAGAGTGTGTTGAAATTTAGGCATATATATGCTACTATTATAAAGTATCAATTTATATTATTATAGATTTGCTTTCAGCAAATCCGTTTCAGGTATCCATTAGGTTGTGATGCTCCTGCTTTTTAGCAGGAGCTTTTTTATTGCCTAAAATTGGGTGCCTATGTTTATGTTTACCGCTTATAAAGCGGGGAAAGGTGGTCTTTATGGAACAGGAACTGTTCAAGCAAAGCAGGTTCTCTCGAACTCTTATGAATGAGGGAAAGATGGGAGCCTACTACACCGATACACAGCATTGTCGTCGTATCGGACGTCTTCTGGAATTTCCGGAGGAATTCATCGCGCTTGAACCATCCATTGGAGATGGAAGTGCGATCGCAGCAACACTTGAAGGAGCAGCAGTGTTTCCGAAGGTGTATGGAGTGGAGTTAAATCAGCATACCTATGAGGAAATCAAGAAAGATGACCGTTTCTATGTGATCGGTGCAGATTTCCTGAATGGAATTAAGGTATCAAACAAGTCTTTTTCCTATGTGTTCAGCAACCCTCCATATGGAGTAGATGCAGACCGTAAGGAAAGACTTGAAAAACTGTTTATGGAGAAATTTTTCAACTACATGATACCTGGAGGAATCTTATGTTACGTGATCCCATATCCGGTGTTTATGGATGAGAAGTTCTTAAAACCGTTTTTTTCGAGATTTAATCCGCTTGCCGTATTCCGCTTTGATGATGCGGAGTATGCAAAGTTTCATCAGATCTGTGTAATCGCACAGAGAAGAAACGTGGTCGGATTTCTTCGCAAGTGGTATGAGGAATTCTTACCAAAGGTAGATGAGCTTGAAAAGCTTGCATATCTGCCAAAAGAAACAGATCCGATTGAAAGAAAAATTCCGGTACCAGAATCGTCGGATGAAAAGCTGGTGTATTTTACCACGCTCGCATTTGACGCAAAAGCAGCCGGTGAGAAGCTGCGAGGAGGAAACCTTTATTCCATGATTGGAAGAAAAGGATTTGTTCCTGAATATCGTGCAACTGAGCTTGGAAGACCCGCGGTACCGCTTAAGAAGGATTTGTTGTACTTATGTGCAATTTCCGGCGGTGGACAGGGACTGACCGGCTCAAAAGAAAATCACGATCTGCATCTGCAGCGTGGTGTTGCAAAAGTTCTCACGGATAACAGAGTAGTAACAGCACCGGATGGAAAAAAGGAGCTTGTAGAATCAAGCTACACGAAGATCACACTCAATGTCATTGAGAATGATGGCACCATCTCGACGCTGGAGTAGAAGAGTTGTTTTTATTTACCGACAAACGTCGGGGAAAGGTTGTTATTATGGCAGACAGGATTATTTCAGGTGGATCTATCGTCCATCTGGATTTTTGCCTTGTTACGAAAGAAAACGAGGTAGGAGTGATCAGTTACTTTGACCGCTCTTTGAGCAGCATCAAAAGTTTTGGTGCAATGCTTTCCATCAATACTGCAGTTGATGTTGGTGATTACATGGTGCGCATGGATGGAGAGTATGACACATTTATCCAGCCAGTGTATTTCGGGAAAGAGAAGTTCTATCATGCAGTATCCATATCAAAGGATTGCGGAAAAGGACTTTTCATGTACACTCGGGAAAATTGCGGGCGTCAGCTTTATGATTTTCTGATGGCAAATTTTGATCTTCCACTTATGGCAGAATGGGGAGACGCGTTGTTTTCTTACTTTTGTTACAAGGGAGAGATTACGGATGGTACGAAGGTGATCAAAGGAGATTTTTCGGTTGCCGAGGAGTTTCCGTATCATGGAAAGATGATCCCATTAGGAGACGTAGAAATCTGCGCTTCGTATATTACGGAAGAATCGTTAAAAGAAGGAGTATCCGAGCTTTTACAGTGTGGTAAGATCCGTATCACGGATGAACCTCAGCAGAAGCTTCAGTTCACCAACATGGATGAATACTTTAATGAGTATGGTCCGTCGCTGGTAAAAAACTTGGAGGATACACTTTCCTCGCTTCGTCCGCTTGACGGTGAAGCACATGATTTCACACTGAACTCTATGCGACTGTATCCGCAGCAGCTGGCACAGGTCAATGGAGACGTTGCCCTTCTTGAGAACGGTAAATATGCCATTCTCAATCATGGAATGGGTACCGGAAAGACGATCACCGCTCCAAGCGTCGTGGAGAGTTATTTCGTAAGAAAGTTTTTACGATCAAATCCAAAAGCATCGCTTGCAGACGCATACAAAGAGTCCGGAGTGATCAATTACCGGAATATCATCATGTGCCCGGGACATCTTGTTCAGAAATGGGCAGATGAGATCAAGGGGCAGGTTCCATATGCGAAAGTCACGATCTTAAAGGAGTTTTCCCAGCTGATCGAGCTTCGTGAGAGAGGCGCAAAGAGAAATGGGAAAGAATATTATGTTCTTTCCAAGGATTTTTGCAAGCTTTCTTACCAGTCTATTCCATCTCCGACGAAGAGAAGGACTGGACTTGTAAAGAAAAAGACATGTGCCTCTTGTGGTACGGAATTTGTCACACCTGGTCATACATGCCCTAGTTGTGGCAGCCGTGAGGTGGAACTTACTCCAAGACATGGCGAAATAGTGACTGGTATGGTATGCCCGCACTGTAACAATGTATTGCTTCCGTATGCTCCTATGAGATATGCAGAAGAAGGCATCCAGGCCTTGGATCACACGGATTTCACAGGTCAGAATGCAAAAAATTCTCGTTGCTATTACTGCGATGAGGAATTATGGCAGCCATTTGTAGCAAACTTGGGTGTTAAAAAAGAGCAGAAGTGGGTACGTGCTACCTATTATGCGAATAAGGCGCACAAGGGAACAAAGACCGTATGGGCGAACAAAGAGTGGATGCATGAATTAAATGCCCACTTCGGAGAAGTCCCTCTCAATGTTCTTGAAGATCGCACCGGTGCAAGAAAGTATGCTCCGGCAGAATTCATCAAGCGTTATCTGAAAGGATATTTCGATATCGCAATTTTTGATGAGATTCAGGATCTGAAAGGTGGTTTTACCGGTCAAGGACATGCGATGCATGCCTTGATCAAGGCGAGCAAGAAACAGCTTGCTCTTACCGGTACAATCGCAGGAGGAATGGCAAGCCATTTGTTCTATACCCTTTTCCGGTTGGAGCCGAAGAGAATGATCGACCGCGGATTTAAGTACACGGACGAATTGGCATTTTCTAAGGCTTATGGAAAGGTTGAGACTTCGTATGAGTATTCCGGTACCGATGGAGAATATCTTGCATCCTGCAAGGGACAGCAGAAGGCTGAGCCAAAGGTAAAGCCGGGTATCTCCCCATTGATCTTTATGGATTTTCTGCTCGACCGTACAACGTTCCTTGATCTGTCAGATATGTCTAAGTATCTGCCAAAATTCAAGGAACAGGTCGTCTCGGTGCAACCGGATGAGGAGGAACGCTCGATTATGTCGGCTTATCGAAGCACCGTGGATCTCCTTACGAATAAGTCTCGTGATGGAGAAGGAATGGCGATGCTGTCAACGATGTTGCAGTTCTCACTTTCGTATCTTGATAAGCCATATTGCCGTCCGCCGATCAAGTCTGCAAAGGACGGATCGATCGTGGACGAACCGCGGAACTTTGATTATTATAAGCAGACCGATCAGTTCGACCGTCTCTTATCGAAAGAGAAGGAACTTATCAATCTTGTCCGTGATGAGCAGTCAGAAGGCAGAAATGTCGTTATCTACTGCGAATACACGGGGGAAGAGAGCATGTGTGTCACATATCGTCTGAAAGAGATTATTGAGAAACACTGTAATCTCAAAGGCAAGGTGGCTGTTCTTGAATCGTCCAGTCCGCAGGCAAGCAAGCGTGAGGCATGGATGCGCAAGCAGGCAACCAATGGCGTGAAGGTGTTTATCACAAACCCGCGTTGTGTGGCAACCGGACTTGACTTCTGTTTCATAGTAGATGGTGTGGCATACAATTATCCAACGCTTGTATTTTACCAGCTTGGATATTCGTTATTCACGACATGGCAGGCTTCACGCCGTGCATATCGTCTGAATCAGACGAAAGAGTGCCGTACCTACTACATGGCATGGGCTGGCTCCGCTCAGGAAGCGGTAATCTCGCTGATTGCGGAGAAGCAGGCGGCTACATCCGCTATTCAGGGCAAATTCTCGACAGAGGGGCTTGCTGCAATGGCGAATGGTGTGGATTCCCGTATGAAGCTTGCACAGGCAATGGCAGACATGGATTCGATTACCGGAAACGGTCTTCAGGAAATGTTTGATGTGCTTGGTGCAGACAACGGAGAAGATGCAGCCTACAGTAATTATAAGCCGATGCTCTTATTCAAAGAGCTGATCGGCGAAGAAACTGCTCCGGAAGGAGACTTTGATACTGTTAAGACAGGACAGTTCACACTTGCAGAACTGCTTGGGCTTGGCAGTCAGTCTACAGAAAAGGATGATTCAAAAGAAGTCATCGATGTTCCGGTTGTAACGACCGTGACATCTACATTTGTATTAAAGCCGGTGCTTACAGTTACCACCGGCAAAAAGAAGAAGGCAGTCGCAGTAAGCGGTCAGCTGTCATTATTCTAAGAAAGGTAGTTATTATCTGCGGGGAACGCCTTTCGACGTCCCCGCGGCAGAATATTTGTTAATTATAAGGAGGATTTATTATGAGTACATTTATTATCGAGAACAGAGACCTTGTTGCAGCAGTTAAGAAAGCATCCGTATCGGAGAAGAATACCTATGAGCTTAAGGTGGCTACAAATGTGGAGCCCAACAGTGGAAAGCACATGGCATCGTTATGTACCTGCAATGGCAGTGTGCAGACAATCGCGTTTCTTCTCGTTGCGTCTGATGATGTGACAGATGAAGTTGACATGATTTTCCCGGCATCCTTTTCCAAGACGGTAACAACGCTCGCAGCGTATACCGATGATGCTTTTAAAATCGAGGTAACAGACAATTCGTGCAGTATTAGCTGCGGTGAAGCGTCTATCAATCTTGAAATGCTGCAGACTGCGGTACGCATCGAGCCGCTCGATCCAAGTGCAAACAAGTTTGCACAGATTACGATTGAGACGGGAGCACTGAAAAAAGCAATCGAAATTGGCTCTTCCGCTATGAGTTCCGAAGAAGGAAAAATGGCGGCAGTGCGAAATGCCATTGAGATTGCACCTGTAAAGGTGGACGGAGAGGAGAAACTTCGTGTGATTTCTGTGGATACGCTTGGCTTTTTTGCTGCAGGCGCGATGGCGGATATTAAGCAGGCTGGAGGACTCGATGATATGATCGACAAGAAAGCATTTGTTTTAAACAGTGTTTTCTGCCGTATTATCGGAAGTCTTACTTCTGCCTCTGTGGATCTTATGCTTTTCGACAAGCAGGTGATGATGCGTGACGGTAATGATTTTTATATCATTACTCCGAATGCGGCTCCGTTTACAAAGGAGATCTTCAATGCGCTTTATGCGGATATGCCTAGTGTATACAGTATGAGTGTCTCACGGAAATCTCTGATGTCAGCGCTTGATATTGCACTGATTGGAGCTTCCGACATGGAGGATAACAAAGCCTGCCTGCATATTTCTAACGGCATGGTGGCCGTACGTGCAATGAGGCGTGACAATCGTGCCGGAGTCATGGCAGAAGATGTTTCTGGAGAGATGGAAATTGGTATCGATGGCATTATCTTAAAGAAAGCGATTGCACATCTCGGTGCATCAATTTCAGTAAGTGGTGCCGGACCAAAGGCTCCTATTTATATCAAGAACGGAGAACCGGGTGTTGTGGTTTTTGTTGCTCCTTGCCGGCTTGATACAGAGGGTGGAGAAACCTCTAAGGAGGAAAAACAGGAGTAGTTCTTTCCTTATTATAATAGGAAACTTCTGTTAGTGGTTTTTAATAGGGGATATTCGTAACAAAAAAGCGGATATCCCCGCTTTTAAATTGGCAAAATTTGTTCTACGCGACTCTTGGAAAATTATTTACTTTTTTAGTTGACAATTTTCCAAGGGTTGTGCATAGAATCCCATAACAATAAAATAGCTATTTTTACAGGAGGATAATGACATGAAACATAAGGGAAGAGGAAGGCTGCTCGTGAGTGGAGTGGTGATTCTGGCGTTTGCAGTAATCATTCTAGTGACTTTCATCATTGGTCAGAACACCGGCCAAAAGGCAGTTCTTGCGGATGCGTTTGTTGACAAGGTTTCTAGTCAGGTATCAGATCAGATGGATCAGGATATGACCAGTCAAATTGCAGAAAAAGCAATAGAGAAAAAGATTGAAGAAATCGTGACACCGGAAAAGATTTCTGAGGTTGTATCAAAATCTGTCAATACAGATTTGACAGATTCACAGGCAGATGCAATCGCGAAAACTGTTCAACAAAATGTGCTTAAGTCTTTGAATGTATCGGATTATGCCAATATGGAGACTCTATCCGCCGGACAAAAGAAGCAGGTTACGCAAATGATCAAAAGTTCCATAAACGACAGTGTGAGTGGAAAAGATGTAAATGCCCTGACACAAGATGATGTAGCGGATATTCAGAATACGATAACCCAGAATTTGCAAGGCTCTTTAAAAACATCGGTTTTAGATATTATAAAATCGAATAGTTTTACCTTATCGGATGGAACGATTAAGAAAATTGAAAGTAATCTTGATATTTCAGGAGAAGTCAAGAAAGTATTAAAGGAAACGAACACAGTTGTTAAAGAAAAAGATCTTGTCAAATTGCAGAAAGAGATTGTGAATACGGTGAAAGAAAGCGTAAAAACACCGGTAAAAGGTGTCGATTATCTGACACAGGCGGAAATTGACTCTATTCAGAATTCGGCTGCAAAATCTGCAACAGATCAGGTTACTTCTCAAATTAATGGAGTAAAGCAGAATGTAACACAGATTTCTTCTAATGTGTCTATTATGCAGTCACAGATTAGTGCGCTGTCTGATCAGGTTAAGAACGCAAAGGCAGATTCGAATACTGAGAGTCAGTTAGCATCCATTCAGACAAGCATTAACACCGTTAATCAGCAGATTAAAACAATTAATCAGAATGCGGATGATCTGGGAGGAAAAATCGAAGTTCGAAATTCTTTCCTTCGCCGCATAACGGCAAAGAATGGAAGCATCGACAAGGCAGAGGTCGTTGATACTTCAAATATGACGATAGCAGAATTTGTTGGAGTCCTCTCTGGAAATGAAAAAGAATATACTACAGCAATCAATCAGTTAAGCTACTCTATTGAGCAGATTAAAACATTGATTGGAGAAAACTTTAAAACCCTTTCAGACGAGTGTGCATCCCTTTCTGCATCGATCGATGCGAATGGGGATAATATCACAACTTTAACAGAAGCACTTGCAGCGGAAAGCCAGCAAAGAGAAGAAGCCATCACGAATGTGAAAGGAACCATTGAGTCCAACATTTCTGATGTTCAGAAAAAACTTGATAATTATAAGAAGGCAAGTCAAGATTACGCCGATGATCAGTCAGAGGCAAACAGAACGGCCCTTGCGGATGCAAAGCAGGCGTTGGAGGATTCTCTTAATTCATACAAAGGAAATCTCGACAATTTATCTACACAGGTGGACGGATTGGATAATGCAACGAAATCCAAGATCTCGAATATTAATGAGCAGATTGCGGCAGCGTTAGAGTCCATTGAATCAGGAGATAATACTTTAGATGAAAAGATTGGTCAGTTGACAGAAAGTACTACGTCGCTCACGGATGCATTGCAGAAGGCGATTGAGAAAGAAGCGTCCGACAGAGAATCATCCGATCAGCAGGTAAGAGTTGATTTAGGCAATACTATTAACGAGAAGATTAATGATGTGAATGAGAAGATGTCAGCTGTGGAATCTGCACAAAAGAAGTATACAGATGATGCATCTCAGAAAAATGCAGATGCATTGGCGCAGGCAAAATCAGATCTTCAAGAGGCCCTCAACTCACTCAATGACACACTGTCTCAAAATATCAGCGATTTAGATTCTGATACGCAAAAGAAGGTAAAAGATATAAAAGATACCATTGCAAGAATGAACACAGAGCTCGAAACCAACGGAACCGATATTTCTACATTAAAAACGGGTGTGGCAGATTTGGTTAGCGATTTATCTGATGTATCGTCTTCATTAGAGCAGGAAAGTACGGCAAGAGATAATGCAGATAAAGCCATCTTAAATAGCATGGGAGATTCCTCGGACGCTTCCGTAGTTAAGGGAGATACCATTTTTGCAAAGATTAAAACACTTTGGAACAAAATAACGGAAGTGTCTAACAAAGTTGATAGCACGGATCAGTGGTGTGACAATATCGTTCTTCATAATAGCACCGGTGCAAACGATGGAAAGGATGTTTATTATGAAGAAGTAAACAGCGGTACCTACTCTGGTGGCGTCAGATGGAAAGTGGATGGCAATCTGGTTGGTTTGTCAAACATCAAGGAAACTAGCAATATTAATATCCAATATTCATCTTCGACACCGGATATTGTATGTGATTATGAGCAGGGCGTTGGTTTCTTTTACATTTATGTAGGCGCAGACTATAAAGATTTAGCTTTAACAACTAACATTACCATTGATATGGTTCATGTAGAATCTGTTCAGTAAGCGGAGGTGCGAATGAGGATACATAAAAATCGAATATTTGTTCGGGGGGGGGTAAAATCAGATACCCTACCCTCCGATAATGGAGGAAATGATATACCCAAAAACAGAATACGAAAATCAAATTTGCTGAGTAAGTGCAAATGGATAATATCAGTTGTTGTCGTCTCACTCCTAATCAATCAGATACCGGTCACCGCAGATGTTACAGATAATTTGACATCTGTTGTGCAGAAAATCCTTGGTGTAAGAGATGATAGTGTTGTCGATAGTTATGAAACATCAAGTACAAATGCCAAACTAAATTATTTAGAACAACAGGTTTCTACTTTGGAAAGACAAGGTTCTGCTTTGCAGACCTCGATCGAGGAGTTGAAAGGACAGAATGCAGCTTATTCGCTCTATTGTTACATTCAGAGCAGCGACACACGTTACGAAGGATGTGAGCTTACGCTTACGTCAGCGTCCGGCAACCAGGTAGCGGTTGGAAATCTGCATATGGACGAGCGCCTGAATAAGTATGTAACGAATATTTATTCCAACTTTAACGGAAACTGTACATTAAAGTATGGTTCCGTTAAAGAGTCCATTAATCTCGGAGCAACCGGACAGGAACATCAGTTAAAGCCATACATCAGTGACTTGACAGTATGGATTGATAGCAACAATAGTACCTACAATGGCAAGTCCGTCACTCTTAAGACGGCGAGTGGGGAGACAGTGCAGTCAGCTGCACTTACACTTGTAAATGGTCACTACGAGGCAAGCATGACGGCATATGCGAATGGTACATACACTATCACATATCCATATGTGGCAAGCAGCAAGGTATTAACGCTGACAACCGGTGTGACTTTAAATGGTACCGCAAAGAGACAGCAGCTCTTTGGTGATCTTCAGCAGATGTCGATCGCAGATATTCAGGCATGTTGTAAGGCCGGTGCGATCACAAGCATTGCAAAGGTTGGCGATACATTCAGTGATGGTACATACACTTATACGATCATTGGTATCAACCAGGATAAACCCAGTGATGCAAATGGAAATGCATTAAGCAGCAGCCAGTATGGCGATGTACTTACAGTAATGCCACTTGGCGCACCGGCAGGATCCGGAAACGGTTCACCTGTGACCATGGATGCAAGCAAGACGCCTTGGGGTACAGCTTATGCCCAGATGAATTCGTCTAATACGAATAGTGGAAGCTGGAAATCATCTGCTATGCGCAGCTCAACGATGGCATCTTACCTTGCAAAACTTCCGGCAAACACGCAGAAAGCGATTGGTTATGTACAGAAGATCACCGGTGATTATAATGGAAACACTGCCGGTGGAGCAAACATTACAACCGGTGATAAGTGCTTCCTGTTATCTGGTAAAGAACTCTTTGGTGGCACCGGAGCGGGCAATGGTTCCTATTGTACAACAAATGAAGCAAGTGCAACGTTCCAGTATCAGTACTTCGCAAGTATTGCAACCACTACGGCTAGCCGAACAATTACCGGCGCACCGAGCAATTGGTGGTGGCTCCGCAGCCCGTTTTACGGCCACAGCGGCTATTTCTGCGACGTCTCCACGGGCAGCTCCAACTACACCGGCGCGCCCGGCAACTATGGCGTTTTCCCGGCGTTCTGCATTTACTAAAGATACGAATTTGATTAACAGGCAGTTCTAATTGGACTGTCTGTTAATTCCATAAAGGAGAATTTTATGAATATACAAACAAATGTTCGGGGGGGGTAAAATCAGATACCCTACCTTCTCCGAAGGATAAAAAAGAGAAATTTAAAAACCGAAGAATAACAAAATTACAATCGAATTTGAGATTTATTGCTTGGGTGATCACCCTTTCGATTCTGATCAACCAGATACCTGTTACAGCGGGTGTAACAGATAATCTGACATCCGTAGTGCAACATATCTTAGGTGTCAGGGATGATAGTATTGCAGATACGTTTGAATCTGCAAGTACGAATGCAAAGATTAACTACATGGAACAACAGGTAGTTGCTTTGCAGTCCTCAGTAGAAGAACTGAAAGGACAGAATGCGGCGTATTCGTTGTTCTGTTATATACAGAGTAATGATACCCGGTATGAAGGATGTGAGCTTTCGCTCACATCCGCATCCGGAAATCAGACGGCAACGGCAAGTCTACATCTGAATGAGAAGCTGAATAAATATGTTGCAAACATCTATTCCAATTTCAATGGAAACTGCACGTTAAGGTATGGTTCTGTTAAAGAGTCCATTAATCTAGGGGCAACTGGACAGGAGCATCAGTTAAAGCCATATATCAGTGACTTAACCGTATGGATTGACAGTAACAACAGTACCTACAATGGCAAGTCAGTTACTCTTAAGGATAGTTCCGGCACAACCATTGAAACTGCTACGCTTGCACTCAAGAATGGTCACTACGAGGCAAACATGACGGCATATGCGAATGGTACATACACCATCACATATCCGTATGTGGCAAGTAGCAAAGTGCTGACACTGACAACCGGTGTTACACTAAGCGGTTCTGCAAAGAAGCAACAGCTCTTTGGCGACCTTCAGCAGATGAGCATTGCCGATATCCAGGCATGTTGTAAAGCGGGTGCGATCACAAGCATTGCAAAGGTTGGCGATACATTCAGTGATGGCACTTACACTTATACGATCATTGGAATCAACCAGGATAAGCCGTCAGATGCAAATGGAACTGCATTATCTCGGGACAAGTATGGCGATGTTCTTACAGTAATGCCACTTGGCGCACCTGCGGGAGCAGGAAACGGAACTGCCGTAACCATGGATGCAAGCAAGACTCCGTGGGGAATGAACCCTGCCAGGATGAATTCGTCTGATGCGAATAATGGAAGTTGGAAAGCATCTGCTATGCGTATAACCACGATGGCATCTTACCTTGCAAAGCTTCCGGCAAACACGCAGAAAGCGATTGGCTATGTACAGAAGATCACCGGTGATTATAATGGAAACACTGCCGGTGGAGCAAACA
>OKRU01000288.1_pt1 | contig 48727 bp, 36 predicted proteins | sample 1601131 | NCBI WGS metagenome assembly OKRU01 (sample SAMEA3541558, study PRJEB24748) | human gut metagenome | biome: human gut; feature: human-associated habitat; material: faeces | place: China | collected 2012
TCCCCGAAGCTTAGTGAACTCATTACATTGTTAAAAGGACACAGGGTTTTTATCCAGACGCACAATTTCCCGGACCCTGACGCAATCGCCAGTGCCTACGGACTTCAGGTGCTTCTGGAGCGATTCAAGATACCCACCACGATCTGTCATCACGGAAATATTGAGCGCACTGCCACAGCCAATATGGTTGCGGAGTTCGGCATCAAGATGACGGTCGCCTCCGATCTGAAGGATATGACTAGTGAGGACTACATCATCACGGTGGATTCCCAGAAGGGCAACGCGAATATCCTTGACCTGATCGGCGATGAGGTAGCCTGTATTGACCACCACCCCACCTTCTGTCCTGCGGATTACAAATACAAGGATATCCGTATCGTCGGAAGCTGTGCAACGCTCATTGCGGATTACTACATGTCCTACAAGATGGACATGCCTCGAGATGTCGCGACAGCGCTTCTTTATGGGCTTAAAATGGACACCGCGGATTTCACCCGGGGAGTCACCGAGCTGGACATCGACGTGTATCGGTACCTGTTTCCGATTGCCGACAACCAGCTTATCCGCAAGTTCCAGAGCGGAGTTATACAGTACGACGAGCTGGAAGCTTTCGTGGATTCCATGAAGAACATCGACATTTTTAACGGCGTTGCGTTTGCGTTCCTGAATTTCCCGTGCGCGGACGCATTTGTCGCGACTGTGTCTGATTTTATCCTGAACCTGGACGTCGTGACCTTTGCGGTAGTTTATTCCCGAAAGGAGAACGGCTTCAAGTTTTCGGTGCGCTCCGAGCTTGACGAACTGAACGCCGGAACGATCGCCGAGGAGGCGCTCCAGACCGTGGGCAGCGGCGGCGGACACCGCTCCATGGCTGGCGGATTCGCGGAGGAATCCAAGATACTTGACATCAGTATCGACTTCAATCGTGTGATACAGAATCTGTTCCTTGATGTTATCGACAAGCTGCGCCCGGCAGCGGAGGAGCCCCAGGAGATCCCCGTCGAGGAAAGCAAGGAAACGATGAATTTAGAATAATACTCAGCGGCGCATTGCAACATGTGCCGCTTTTTTGTGCAAAAATCATCAAAGTGGTTGCAATTTTTCCGGGAATGTGGTAAAATATAGAGTGAAAATTCATGCAGGGGCATTCCTGCGAAAGGAAAGATAAAATGAATATTGCAGTTGTTGGACTCGGACTTATCGGCGGATCTTTCTGCAAGGCGCTGAAGGCGAATACATTCCACCACATAATGGGAATCGACGCAGACCACGAAACTGAGAAGAAGGCACTTGAGCAGGGCGCTATAGATGAGATAATTGATGAAACGCGCTTAGGCGAGGCTAACCTCACTATAGTCGCGCTCTATCCCGTGCCCACAGTGGAGTTCGTGAAGAATAACGCGGACCGTTTCAAGAAAGGCTCCATCGTCATTGATGTGGGCGGCGTGAAGGGATACGTTGTCAGCAGGTGCACTCCGGTGCTGGAGGAGAAGGGCGTGTACTTCCTGGGCACCCACCCGATGGCAGGCACCGAGAACTCCGGATTTGACTACTCCAAGCCGGACATGTTCGTGAAGGCAAGCTACATTCTGACGCCGACGGAGAACACGCCGCAGATCGTTGTGGACCTTGTTTCCACTCTGGGCAGCTGCATGGGATTCGGACAGGTGGTCATAGCCACCGCCGAGCAGCATGATATAAATATCGCGTTCACCTCCCAGCTGGCGCACGTTGTATCCAACGCTTATGTCAAGAGTCCGTCGCTGCTGCGTGCAGACGGATTCTCCGCAGGCAGCTTCCTTGATCTCACCCGTGTGGCAAAGCTGAACGAGGAGATGTGGAGCAGCCTGTTCCTTTGCAACAAGGAAGCGCTGCTGTTCGAGATAAACACCATCATCGAAAATCTGACGGAATACCGCGACGCAATGGTGAACGACGATAAGCCCACCCTCAAGGAACTTCTGAAAGTCGGCAGGGAGCGCAAGGAGGAGAGCATGAAATACTACGGTCAGGAGAAGGCGCTGAATGGCTGACAGACAAGGTGTGGGTATTGCTTATATTGTGTCGCTGTGCGGCATAATGAGCGGTCTTGCCGTAGCGATGATGTTCTGCCTTGGCATGATACCAGGGTTCGAATACGTCAGCCCGATGGTCGCCGGTGTGCTTGTCTGGATAGTCCGGGAAAGGCTCGGAGTCCGGTATGGCATGGCTTGCTTTGCCGCTGTGGGACTGCTGACAATGTTGTTCACCGCAAATTACGAAGCCAGCATGATGTTTATTTTCCTGCTGGGGTATTATCCTATAGTAAGGCAGTATATCATGAAGCTGAAGGCGGCTGTGCTGCGCTGGGTCGTTAAGCTCGCGCTCTACGCCGTGGCGGCGGTATCCTGCTATTTCGTCCTGATTAATCTGTTCGGCATGGATCAGCTGCTGGAGGATATGGGCGAATTCGGTCAGTACGGGCAGTGGGTGCTCCTGGGACTGGGCGCGGCTGCGTTCGTTATGTATGATCTGTTTCTGGGGCTGTTCTTCCCGTTCTACGAAAAAGTACTCAAGCCGAAGATTTCCAAACGCATGAAATAATCAAAGGAGATATGATATGTCAGAGAGAATTCCGCAGAGAAGCGATATCCCCGAAAAGGACAAGTGGGCTATCGAGGATATGTACGCCACTGACGAGGCGTGGGAGCAGGATCTTGCCAGGGCAAAGGAAATGCCGGAAAAGATCGCGTCATATAAGGGTCTGCTGAGCACGGATTCCGCAAAGCTGCTGGAATACCTCCGGGCGGACGACGATATGACCGTCCTGCTGGAGAGCCTTATTAACTACGCCCAACGCAGGAATGACGAGGATACCCGGGACGCGAAGTACCAGGACATGGTCAGCCGTCTGGAAATGCTGTTTGTTGGCATTTCCGGCGCCGCAGCGTTCGTGACCCCCGAGATACTCTCGATAGACGACGACACCATGGAGCGTTTCTTCCGGGAGCAGCCGGAAATGGAGCTTTATCGCCTGTGCATTGACAGAGTGCGCCGCAAACGCGCGCACATTCTCTCCGAGGCGGAGGAGCGTATTATGGCACTGACCGGCGAAATGACCGGATCCCCGGACAACATCTTCTCGATGTTCAACGACGCCGACCTGAAATTCCCGGACGCCACCGACAAGGACGGGAACAAGCACCAGGTAACTCACGGAAGCTACATTCCGCTCATGCATTCCAACGACCGTGAGCTGCGCAAATCCGCATTCGAGAGCCTGTACGGCGTTTATGAGAACTTCCGGAACACATCTGCGGCTGTTCTGGCTTCCCAGGTGAAGTGCCTGACGTTCCGCGCCCGGGCGAGGAAGTACGACAGCACGCTCCAGGCGGCGCTCGACGGTAACGAGGTTCCTGTGGAGGTTTACAAGCAGCTTATTGAGGCAGTCCACGAGAACATGCACTACATGTACAAGTATGTGAAGCTCCGCAAGAAGCTGCTGGGCGTTGACGAGCTGCATGCCTACGACCTGTATGCTCCCATCGTCAGCGACATTGAGGTGAAGATTCCGTTTGATCAGGCAAAGCAGGAGGTCTATGATTCCCTGGCGCCGATGGGCGAGGACTACCGCGCGATATTCAGCCAGGGCATTACGGATCGCTGGATCGATGTTTACGAGAACGAGGGGAAGCGCAGCGGCGCATATTCCGCCGGCGCGAGAGTACACCCCTATGTGCTGCTGAACCACAAGGACACCCTTGACAGCGAATTCACGCTGGCGCACGAGATGGGTCACGCTATCCACTCCTACCTTTCCAATAAGAACCAGCCGGTGGTTTATGCGGACTACGTCATCTTTGTGGCGGAGGTAGCTTCCACCTGCAACGAGAGCCTGCTCATGCAGCACCTGCTCAGGATAACTACGGACAAGAAGCGCCGGGCATACCTTATAAATTACTTCCTGGAGCAGTTCCGCACGACGCTTTACCGCCAGACCATGTTTGCGGAGTTCGAACTGATGATCAATGAGAAGGCGGAGAACGGCGAGAGCCTTACAGCAGACGTGCTCTGTGAACTCTACAGACAGCTGAATATCCTGTACTACGGCGAGGATATCGTGATAGATCACGAACTGGACATGGAGTGGGCGCGCATTCCGCACTTCTACTACAATTACTATGTGTACCAGTACGCGACCGGATTCTCTGCGGCGATCGCGCTCAGCCAGCGTATTCTCAAGGAGGGCGCTCCGGCGGTGAAGGACTATATCGGATTCCTGAGCGGCGGCTGCTCCAAGGATCCTATCTCGCTGCTGAAGGGCGCAGGCGTGGACATGACCTCCACAAAGCCCGTCACCGACGCGCTGAAGCTGTTCGGCGAGCTTATCGACGAAATGGAAGAACTCATGAAGTGACGGTGGCGCATGATAGACTACAAGAAGCTGACTGCGCCTTACATGTCGCTGTTCAGCGGCTGTGAGGACAGAATCGCGGTGCTTGACAGCACGCTGAAATGCGTAATTGGAAGCTCGGTCATAGAGGTAGGCGAGAACCTACTGTATATCGTCCGGGATCCTATCCCGAACCCTATGCATGAGATCACGCGTGCCTCCATTGCCCGGGGCGAGCACATTTACGGCTGCCGCATCATGCCGGTCAAGAACAGCGCAGGGGAGAGCGACGCCTACCTGGTCGAAACATTCACCCTGGAGGATCTGCGGCCGCTGGCGGAGCGTGCCGACCTTGCCTCGGCGATTCTGCCGATGTTCAACGCCGTGGAGTACAGTTCCACGGACATATGGCGTGCGGCGAAGCGGCTCCGGCAGCGCTCGATGAAGGAGAAGGACTATCCGCTGCTCAGCGAAGCGCTGGCGATAGAGGGCGCCATGGCGAACATATCGACGGTGTGCCGCAATACTTACGAGTACGCCAACATGCTTTACAACGAGCACCCGGCGTATGTCACTGACGCGGCGGATCTCTGCCGGGTGCTGGGGGATAAGTGCAACGCAGCTCTCGCCAAGTGTGGCAGGCACATCGACGTCCTGGTGGAGCTGGAGGATCTGAATATCCGGGTAAACAGCCACCGGGCGATGGTGGCGCTGATGAATGCGCTCCAGAACGCGCTGCTGTATTCCCCGAGGGACACCGAGCCAATTCTTTCCGTGTATCGCCGGACGGAGCACGGAAGGGCGTTCGTTGAGATCCAGGTGATCAACGAGAACATCATGTTCACGAATAAGGATTTCAAAGACAAGGTGGATATCAACTTCAGCTTCCAGCGCATGGGATTCGGCATACCGATAATCAAGCGCTTCGTCCAGGAGAGCGGCGGCAGATTCGACATGCGCGACGCAAACGGCAGGGTGATACTCACCATGTCGCTTCCCGGAGTTCCTGAGAGCCACGATGACTACGTTCAGTTCTCGGAGCCGGGCATGGAGTTCTACAACGCGGATACGCCGGACCTTATCGACATCATGCTGATGGAGGTCGTGAAGTTCTTCGGGGAAAAATCCGGAGCAGACTGCTAAAATTCAGCATACTTTCACAGCCTCGTCATATTTGCGTGGTATAATTATCAGCACAGAAGGGTAAATCCCGAATCGGCGTTCTTTGCAAAGAGCGCCTGATTTAAGCAGAAAAATCTATTGTGAAAAGAAACGGTTAGCACTACAACGACTATAGGAGATGATATCATGTACAGAATTCTTGTTGTTGACGATGAAGAGAATATCCGCGAGGTCATCAAGGAATACGCCGAGTTCGAGGGACATCAGGTATCCGAGGCATGCGACGGAATGCAGGCAGTGGAGATGGTGAAGAACAACGACTACGACATAATCATTATGGACGTGATGATGCCGCGTCTGGACGGGTACTCCGCCTGCAAGGAGATCCGCAAGATCAAGCAGATCCCCGTGCTCATGCTCTCGGCAAGGGGCGAGGAATACGACAAGCTGTTCGGATTCGAGCTGGGGATCGACGACTATGTTGTGAAGCCGTTCTCCCCGAAGGAGGTCATGGCGAGGGTAAATGCGATCGTCAAGCGGAATTCCGGCGCTTTCGCGGCAGCTGCTGCACCTGCTCCGGAAACGGTCAAGTTCGGCGGACTTGAGATCAATTTCACCTCCCGGGACGTATATATCGACGGTGTGAAGGCGAATCTCACCCCCAAGGAATACGACCTGCTTTTCTATCTCGTGCGCAACAAGAATATCGCGCTCACCCGGAACAAGCTGCTGGAAGAGGTGTGGGGATACGATTTCTTCGGCGACGACCGCACGATAGACACGCATATCAAGATGCTGCGCAACAATCTCGGTCCGTATCGCAACTACATCGTAACTCTGCGCGGTATGGGGTACAAGTTCGAGGCTAACTGATGAAATTCCTCAGGAGCATAAAGTTCAACGTCTGGGTGCGCTTTGAGGCGATAGTCCTGGCTATGCTGGCGTTCACATACATCTTCCTTATCGCCATGTTCCCGATGTTCTACGAGTGGATGAAGTCCTACGAGATCGCTGAGGCAATGGCATACATCAAGGCAAGCTGGAATGTTGACAGCGCCACGGGCACCGATTTAAGCAACCGGGTAACCAAAATTGCCTGGAAGAACAAGATGTACATCGAAATAACCACGGAGCATTACCGCGGGTATGTTGACTACCTCGGCGGCAGCCAGTCGATGTATCAGCTGGATAAGTCCCAGTATCGCGCCGCTGCGCTGGCTTCCGACAGTGGCGTGTATTACGAGAAGTTCCGTGACGAGCGCGAGAACAACACCGTGCTCACGATGTGCACCTACATCGGCAGCCGTGACGATCCCCAGGCGTTCATTTTCATTTGCAGCTACATGGAGCCGGTAGGTTCCACCATGGCGATATTCCAGCGGCAGTTCCTGTTCGTCGCAATCATTATAATGATGCTGACGATATTCATATCGCTGTTTTTCGCGAACAGGCTGACGAATCCTATCATCAGGATAAACAAGCACGCCAAGGATCTGCCCAAAGGCAAGTTTGACGCGACCATTGACGATAAGGACTTTAACGAGATACGTCAGCTGGCGGCTACGCTTCAGGACGCTTCAAAAGAGATCGCGAAATCCGACGATCTCCGCCGGGAGCTGATGGCGAATATTTCCCACGACCTGCGCACTCCGCTCACGATGATAAAGGCGTATGCCGAGATGATACGCGATCTTTCCGGCGACAATCCGGAGAAGCGCGCGAAGCACCTCAAGGTTATTATCGACGAAACGGACCGACTTTCGTCCCTGGTAAACGATATTCTTGATTTGTCAAAGCTCCAGGCAGGAGTCACCGAGATCAACCGTTCCGTGTTCGATCTGTCCGAGCGGCTTTCCGGCGTGATCTCCCGGTTCGATATCCTCAAGGAGAACGATGGAATAATCATCGAGCTTCACGCCGACGCGGGGATAATGATCAACGCCGATATCACCAAGCTTGAGCAGGTGGTATACAATCTGATAAACAATGCGGTGACATACACCGGCGACGATAACACGGTCATAGTAAGGCTGTACCGTAAGGCACCGGGACTTATGCGTTTTGAGGTAACGGATCACGGCGACGGAATCGCCCCGGAGTACCTCCCCTATATCTGGGACAGGTACTATAAGGTCAGCGAGCGGAACAAGACCCACAAGCGTGCCAAGATGGGCAGCGGAATCGGGCTTTCTATCGTAAAGAACGTACTGGAGCAGCACGGCTTCGCCTACGGCGCGGACAGCACTGTCGGTCAGGGAAGTACGTTCTGGTTCGAGGCGCCGGAATACCAGGAGCCGCCTGAGATCGAGCCTCCAAGGCAGTCGCTCAGACTCCGGAAGAATTTCGAGGAGCAGAAGTAAATACAATATTAGACGGCGCTGACAAAATCAGCGCCGTTTCTGTTGACAAATGCTGTATCTGGTGATATAATACATTTGAGGTGCAAGTAATGTTGCCGCGCACCGGGAATGGTTATATGAAAGGAACAGTAATATGAGTTCTGTGAAAAGATTGACGGCGATGTTTGCCGCCGCTGTGATGGCGGTTTCCGCCTGCGGAACCGCTTCCGCGGAATCCGCGACGGGTACCGTTACTACCACCGTGGAGCAGGAATACCTCGCTGCGAACAGCGCCCTCGGGAAGCCGACGGTTTCCCTCAAAACCAGCTGCGGGAAGGTAGTCCTGACCTGGAACAAACAGTCCGGGGCGGACGGGTACAAGGTGTATTATTCCGTCGACGGCAGGTCGTACAAGCTGGTAAAGACCACCGCAAAGCTGAAGTACTCCGCCAAGGCTCCGGCGAAGGGAAGCTATCGGGTGAGGGCGTACACGAAGCAGGACGGCAAGACGATTTACGGAAGCTTCTCCAAGGCGGTTTCCGTTGGCAGCGGACTTCTGCCGAATACGGACAAAACGCTGACTATACTGTCCTGGGAGCAGAATTCAGAGATCCCGGAGATCGTCGCCGCCTTTGAAGAGGACACCGGAATAAACGTTGAGCTGGTGTATTGCGGCGATAATACTGCAAATGCCAGGGTAGGCTATAAGGATTATATCACCTCCGGCAAGGGCGACGCCGACCTTATCATCATGGAAAACGGCTGGATGGGGGACTTCATCTCCAACAAAAAGCTGACTGCGCCGCTGTCCGGCCTCGGGCTGACCCGGGAGGATTTCCCGAATGCGTTCGAATACACGCTCGATGTTGGCTCCTTCAGGGGAGATCTGAAGGCGGTGTCCTACAACGCGTGCCCCGGCGCATTCCTGTACAGGGCTGACCTCGCGGAGCAGTATCTCGGCGTGGATTCCCCGGAGGAGATGGGCGTGCTCATCAGCAGCTGGGACGACTTCGCGGAAACAGGAAAGCTGCTCGCCGAGAAATCCGACAATGCGGTGGCGATTCAGTCCACCTATCAGGGAATGTGGAACGCCTTCAGATGTAACCCGACCGCCTGGGTAAAGGACGGAGATCTCGACGATACTAAAATGAGGGATTTCCTTGATCTCATGAGAGTGATGAAGTCCGACAAGTCAGTCAGAAATACCGCGATGTGGGACGCGCCCTGGTTCAATAGCATATATGACGGGGCCGCGCTCGGCGAGTTCGTTCCCACCTGGGGACTTATGGACAGCGAGGGAAGCGTACTGAGCTACATGGCGAACGGCGCGTTCAACGACGGCAAGGACGATTCGGAAACGAGAAGGATCGCCATCTGCGAGGGACCCGGCGGCTGGTACTGGGGCGGCACATACATAGGTGTCGCCAAGACCTGCAACAGCCGTTCCCAGGCGAAAAGGTTCCTCGAGTACACCTGCCGGAACGCGAAGAGCATGAGGAAGCTTTCCGGAATCGACAGCAGCATGTTCATGAACAACCGCAAGGTAGTCAGCGCGGCTAAGCCGCAGAACAGTCTGCTGGAGAACTCCAACTATTATGACGTGCTGATAAAGTCCGCCGAGGATATCTCCTATAAGAACGGCAATGCAAACGACGATCTCATTGCAGACGTTGCCTGGGAGAATATGTACGAGATCCTGACCGACGATGAATCCACTATCGACGACTGGGAGTACGATGACGCGTTATTGTACTTCAGCCATTTTGTGGGCTGCTCAATACCCCTCTGGAAGGGCTAAGAAAAACTCCTGTGGTTTGCGCCGCAGGAGTTTTTTGTTATCAGAGATAGCGGAGCAGGTCCTTTTCCTCGCCGTTCTCAATGTAGAGCCGTGGGACCCTGGTGCCGATACAGCACAGCAGTTCGTAGCAGATGGTGTCGGCGATCTCCGCAGCATGGTCGATGGAGGATCCGCCGAAGGTTTCGTTGGAATACACCGTCACCACGTCGCCTATCTTTGCTTCGGGAATGTCAGTGATGTCGATCATCGTCTGATCCATGCAGATCCTACCGCAGACGGGCGCCGGCTTACCGCAGACGAGTACGTTCCACTTTCCGGAAAGCTTGCGGTTAAAGCCGTCCGCGTAGCCGCAGGGGATAAGCGCCAGCCGGGTTGGCTTGTCGGCGGTGAATGTTCTGCCGTAGCTTACCGTGTCGCCGGGCTGTATTGTCTTGATCTGGCTTATTACGGATTTCAGGCTGAATATTGAGCTTATTCCGTCGGGGAGCGGATATTCGATGTTGGGGCGGTGTCCGTACATCACTATTCCTGCACGGACGAAATCCGCGCCGAAATCCTTGTGGAAGAGTATTCCGCCGCTGTTCTGACAGTGCATGGGGATTCCGCGCGGCTTGCAGATATCCGCAATGCGCTTGTATTGCAGGCGTGTGAATTCCTCGTCCTCCTGCTCAAGGGAATCCGCCACGGCGAAGTGAGTGTACCCGGCGCGGCAGTCCAGACCCGGCAGCGAAAGTATTCTGTCCGCTTCCTCGCCGGTGGTTATGCCGACGCGGGACATTCCGGTGTCGAACTTGATGTGCACGGGGACTTTCACGCCAGCCTTTACGGCAGCCGCCGAAAGTTCCTCCGCATAGGGAACGCTGCCCACGGTGAATATATAATTCTTGTCAGCGTTTTCGATGACGAGGGGAATATCGCAGTAGCCGAAGAGGAGAATGTCGCCTTCCACCTTTGCGGAGGAGAGATTCTGCGCTTCCCAAAGGTTGGATACGGCGAAGTGCCTTACACCGCAGCCGTTGAGCGCCTTTGCGGTGCCTGCGTCGCCGTGCCCGTATGCGTTTGCCTTGACGATGGCAATTATATCCTTTCCGCCTGCGTATCCGCGGATAATATCTATATTCTTTTTCAGGACGTCGAGATCTATTTCCGCCCATGTTCTGTGATAAAAATTCTTCATGTTCGCTCCTCAATGTGTTGAAATTTCTGAAAAAGTGTGGTATAATAAAAGAGGTGTACGTTATTGAATAATAGCTTCACGGCGGACTTGCTCCGCGTAATATAAACTATGCCGCAGATTTTCAGATATACCTTACATATTATATTACTTATTCCGGAAAAATTCAATACCTTTTCGGAAATACAGCTGAAAAATTGAAGAGCAGACGAAAGGCGAGAACATGGCAGTACGCAGAAAAAGTAACTGGTATATATACTTCATAGCATTCGGAATCACCCTGGCAATGATAATCATGGCAGTAATTTCCCTCAAGGATTTCATATTCTCGGAGAGCACCGAAACAGGGCTGAACACAAATGGCACGCTTTCCGAGGATTTTGTCCCGGATTCCGGCATGAACATGGCTGTTCTTACAATGATATCCGATTCCGAGAGTGACATGCCGTCGCTGTTCATTGCGGCGATGTACGACGCGGTTGAGAACAGACTCACTTATATTCCGCTGAACGATGGTATTGCCCTGGCTTCCGCCGGAAGAACGCTTCCGAATGTGTATGCGGCACAGGGCGGCTCCGGAGTTGTCAGCGCTGTTTCCGATGTGCTGGGCGTAAAGTTTGACGGATATATCCGCTTCACGCGCAACAGCCTTATGAACCTTTTTTCTACATTTGGCAACGTGGAATACGATGTTGCAAAAACGCTGCTCATCAATGACGGTGCGGAGGTCGAGGCGATAAACTCAGGCAAGCAGATATTCACTGCGGAAAGGCTCTTCAGATATATCATGCTTGCGGATTTCGATGAGGGCGAAAGCTACAGATTCAACATGATAGGCTCAATCCTCATTGAACTTGTAAACCAGAATGTTACCTATATCGACAGCTCTTTGCTGGACGTCTATGCTTCAAATATCATCGATAATGCGGAAACGGACCTTACTCTCGACCGCTATAAGCACAGTAAGGCGGCAATGCTGAACACGATACAGTACGGTATAAATCCTGCGGAGTACTACGTTCCCTATGGAGAGTACAACGACGACGGAAGCTTCACGATTTTCGACAATTCCCTCGTCACTATCCGTCAGAAATCCGGACAGTCAGAATAAGGAGATAACATGCAGGAGAGAATACAGCGCACAATGGCGGCGCTTGAAAAGAACAACATGAAGGCGTATTACGCCGAGAGCCGGGAGCAGCTCCACGACCTGGTGCGTTCCCTGGTGAAGGACGACCGTCTGATAACCGCCGGCGGTTCCGTGACCCTGGAGGAATCCGGCGTGAAGCAGCTGCTGATGACGGAGTTCAAGGGGATATACCTTGACCGCTCCGAGGGCACGACTCCCGAGGAAGTGGAGGATATTCTGCACAAGGCTTTTGTTTCCGACACGTTCTTTGCAAGCAGCAACGCTGTCACCGAGGAAGGCGAGCTTTACAACGTGGACGGCAGGGGAAACCGCGTGGCCGCAATGATCTACGGTCCCACGCAGGTGGTCCTCATCGTCGGCGTGAACAAGCTGGTTAAGAACATGGAGGAAGCCGTCCATCGCGTGGAGCAGGTCGCTGCTCCGCTTAACACCAAGCGGCTGAATTCCGGCACTCCCTGCGAGATCACCGGGAACTGCGCCCACTGTCGCAGCAAGGGCAGGATATGCTGCTCCTATGTCCGCATGGCGCAGCAGCGCGTCAGGGACAGAATAAAGGTAATTATCGTCAACGAAAACCTTGGCTATTAAGAAAGGATACATAAATATGGCAATATTAAAGCTGAAAGCGCCCTGCAAGGATTACATCTGGGGCGGAAACAGACTCCGTGAGGAATACGGCAAGGAGCTTGACTCTGACAAGATTGCAGAAAGCTGGGAGCTTTCCTGCCACAAGGACGGTCAGAGTATGATCGTCGGCGGTGAATTCGACGGAAAGACACTTTCGGATTACATCGCTGCAAAGGGCAAGTCCGCCGTTCTGGGCAAGAACTGCGACCGCTTTGAGTACTTTCCGGTGCTGATAAAACTCATCGACGCAAAGGACAACCTTTCCGTTCAGGTGCACCCCTCCAATGATTACGCGCTGCGCGTCGAGGGAGAGTACGGCAAGACCGAGATGTGGTACATCGTAGACTGCGATCCCGGCGCTGAGCTGCTCTACGGTTTCAAGCACGAGATCAGCAAGGAGGAATTCGCAGAGCGTATTGCAAACAACACACTCCTGGAGGTTACAAACAACGTTCCCGTACATAAGGGCGATGTATTCTTCATTGAGAGCGGCACGCTTCACGCAATCGGCAAGGGAATCCTCATAGCGGAGATACAGCAGAACTCCAATACTACTTACAGAATCTACGATTACGGCAGAGTGGGCAAGGACGGCAAGCCCCGTGAGCTCCACGTTGAGAAGGCTAAGGACGTCACAAACCTTGTTCCGCCGAAGTATCCCACCACAGCCCAGGGCGCTCCCACGGCAATCCAGGGCGGCACTGAAACCCTGCTGCGCTCCTGCGAGTATTTCAATGTGAACAAGCTTGAGCTTGACGGAACCACCAGGCTCACTGCTGGTGAAGGTTCCTTCAACTCGCTGCTGGTGCTGGACGGCACTTTCGAAGTTGCTGCCGGCTCTGATAAGGCGACCGCAAAGAAGGGCGACAGCCTGTTCATCAGCGCAGGGACCGGCGATTACACGGTTTCCGGAAAGGGCACGATAATCCTCACCGACATCATCTGACAGGAGGCGTAATATGGCAAAGCACCTCGGCATAGACATCGGCGGCACAAATATCGCATGCGGCGTAGTGAATGAGGAATGCGAGATAATCGCGCGTTCCAAGGTCAAGACAAATTCCCCCAGACCGTATTCCGAGATACTCGCGGACATAATCCGCGCTGCGGAGCTTGCCTGCGCAGAAGCCGGAATAACTCCGCAGCAGCTGGATTCCATAGGAATTGGCTGCCCGGGCACCTGCAACCAGGCGACCGGCGTGGTGGAGTACTCCAACAACCTGGGATTCGTCAATGCGCCCCTGCGCACTGACATCGAGGCAAAGTTCGGGGTGCCCACATATCTCGGCAACGACGCGGACGCCGCAGCATACGGCGAGTATTGCGCCGGCGCGGCAAAGGGCGCGGATTCCGCGGTGGTGATAACTCTTGGGACCGGCGTAGGCTCCGGAATAATCATCGACGGGAAGATATACAGCGGCTCCAATTTTGCCGGCGGCGAGATCGGGCATACGGTCATTGTCGTGGACGGACGACCCTGTACCTGCGGACGCCGGGGCTGCTTTGAGGCGTATTCCTCCGCAACGGGTCTGGTGAATACCACCCTGGAGTTCGCCGGGAAATATCCTGAGAGTCTTATGGCGAAGATGATAAAGCAGGAGGGCAGGGCCAGCGCAAGGACAGCATACCAGGCAATGAAGCAGGGCGACGAAGCCGGAAAGCTCGTCACCGACCTGTTTGTGAAGTACCTCGCGGTAGGTATTACGAATGTTATTAATATATTCCAGCCGGACATTCTGTGTATCGGCGGCGGAGTATGCAACGAGGGCGACACTCTGCTGATTCCGCTGAAAAAGGCGGTGGCGGAGCAGGTCTACTCCAAGAGAAGCGCTAAAAATACCGGGATCGTGATATGCTCCCTCGGTAATGACGCAGGAATAATCGGCGCGGCAATGCTGCACAGATCCTGCAATAAATAAAGATAACCCGAAAACGGGCGGAAAGGAAACATCATGAGAAGTGATCTTATCAAAGAGGGCGTTGAAAAGACCCCTCACAGAGCGATACTAAAGGCTCTGGGCGTAACCGACAGCGAAATGCACAGACCTTTCATCGCTGTAGTCTGTGCTGCCAGCGACTATGTCCCTGGCCATATGCACCTGCACGAGATCTCCCGTGCAGTCAAGGACGGTATCAGAAACGCAGGCGGCGTTCCGTTTGAGTTCTTCACCATCGGCGTATGCGACGGACTTGCAATGAACCACAAGGGTATGAGATATTCCCTGGCTTCCCGAGAGCTCATCGCTGACTCCATCGAGGTAATGCTGACTGCACACCCCCTGGACGGCGTTGTGTTCATTCCGAACTGCGACAAGATCGTTCCCGGAATGGTGCTGGCGGCTGCCAGAATGAACCTGCCTGCCATCTTCTGCAGCGGCGGTCCTATGAACCCCGGCTGTGTACAGGGCAAGCGCGTGGGCTATTCCGAGATCTACGAGGCTATCGGTCAGTACTCCAACGGCGAGATCGGCGACGACGTTATCAAGGACTTTGAGGACAACGCATGCCCCACCTGCGGCAGCTGCTCCGGTATGTACACCGCGAACTCCATGAACTGCCTGACCGAGGCGCTCGGACTTGCACTTCCTACCGCCGGAACTGAACCTGCAGTAAATTCCGCACGCCGCAGACTTGCGAAGGAATCCGGCGAGCGCGCTGTCGAGCTTGTAAAGCAGAATATCCGTCCGCTTGATATCCTCACCAAGAAGAATATGCTGAATGCGCTGGCTACCGATATGGCTATCGGCGCTTCCTCCAATACCGTACTCCACCTGCTTGCCATTGCGCACGAAGCAAAGGTAGACATCACCCTGGACGACATCGACCAGATGAGCAGAAAGACTCCGCAGCTGGCGAAGCTGAATCCTGCTTCCAGTGTGTTCATCACCGACCTGAACGCCGTAGGAGGAATCCAGACTGTTATCCGCGAGCTTTCCAAGGGCGGACATGTGAATACCGATGTGCTGACAGTATCCGGCACCCAGGCTGACCGTATCGCCAAGGCTAAGGACGCTGACGGCGTGATCGTTCACAAGGTCGATGATCCTATCCGCAAGGACGGCGGAATCGCGATCCTGAGCGGTAATCTCGCTGAGCACGGCTCCGTAGTAAAGCAGGGCGCAGTAAAGCCCGAGATGATGGACTTCACCGGAACCGCACGCGTATTCAACGGCGAGCAGGCGGCATGTGACGCTATCCTCGGCGGCGCCATCAAGGCAGGCGACGTGGTAGTTATCCGCTACGAAGGCCCGAAGGGCGGCCCCGGAATGCCGGAAATGCTGGCTCCGACCGCTGCGATCGTCGGCAAGGGACTTGACGGCAACGTAGCTCTTATTACTGACGGACGTTTCAGCGGCGCTTCCCGTGGCGCTGCGATCGGACATGTTTCTCCGGAAGCAGCCGAGGGCGGACTTATCGCGTTCGTTGAGGACGGCGACAAGATACACATTGATATCCCGAACCGCAGCATTACACTGCTGGTTGACGACGCGGAGATTGCAAAGCGCAGGGAGAAGGGTATTCTTCCTCCCAAGGAGCTTGACGGCTACCTCAAGAGATACGCGAAGTTAGTTACCTCCTCCAATACCGGCGCGGTATTTGCTGACTGATAATTACATCGCAGCCCCTGTCATAATGGCAGGGGCTTGTTCTTTTTCCGGAGGCAGGCGCATAGGATATACCATGATCGAATTAAAACTGAAGCGGACGGCTCTCCGGTTGGATTTCACTTTCGTGGCGGTGCTGGCGCTGTTTTTCTGGCTGGACTCCGGCGGATTCGGGCTTATCACTCTGGCGGTATGCGCGGCGCATGAAATGGCGCACCTTGCGGTAATGCTCATGTGCGGCATAATCCCGGAGAGCGTGACTTTTTACGGTGCCGGTATTCGTATCTCCGCGCCGGATACAGAGTGCACTCCCCCTGGTGTGCAGGCGGCGGTGTATTCCGCCGGGTGCTTGATGAATTTCCTGTTGGCTGCGGTGATGGCTGCCTGCGGATTCCCGGAAGCGGCGGCGATCAGCCTGTTCACCGGGTGCTTCAATATGCTGCCGATAGGTGAGTTTGACGGGCGCAGGCTGCTGAAATTGTTCGTGCTGTCCCACGCACGCCCCGAGCATGTGGACTGCATACTTTTCTGGAGCGGAGTCCTCTCAGCTGTGCTGTGCGGCGCGGCTATTATCCTGGGCGGCAGGGGAGTCAGCCCAACGCTTGCGATAACATGGGCGTATATTATTATAATGTCGCTGCGAACAGTGTAATAATAGTGTAAAATATTGTTATTTCGTCGAAAAAGGTATTGACAGACGGACAAAATTACTGTATAATAAATATACATTCATTGGCAATTTTTTATATGAAAAGGAGCTTTTTATGAGGTATGAGATCAAAGGCGAGCCGCTGCCCGTCGTAATCGTTTATCTTGAGAGCGGAGAGTCCATCAAGTGCGAAAAGGGCGCTATGGCATGGATGACCCCCAACATGAAGATGGAAACCGGCGCCGGCGGAGTCGGCAAGGCTTTCGGCAGAATGTTCTCCGGCGAGTCCATGTTCCAGAATACATATACCGCTGTCGGCGGTCAGGGTATGATCGCGTTCGCTTCCAGCTTCCCCGGCTCTATCATTCCGATAGATGTCAGCAAGGGTGACTTCATCGTTCAGAAGTCCGGTTATCTTGCTTCCGAGTCTTCCGTTGAGCTTTCCATCGCTTTCCAGAAGAAGCTTGGCGCAGGATTCTTCGGCGGCGAGGGATTCATCATGCAGCGCCTTCACGGCACTGGTATGGCTTTCGTCGAGATAGATGGTTATGTTGTCGAGTACGAGCTTCAGGCTGGTCAGCAGATGCTTATCGATACTGGTTATCTGGCTGCGATGTCCGGCTCCTGCACCATGGATATCCAGACAATCAAGGGCGTGGGCAACGTACTGTTCGGCGGCGAGGGTCTGTTCAACACTGTAGTTACAGGTCCCGGCAAGATCTATCTCCAGACAATGCCTATCAGCAATGTTGCTGCTGCTATCAACGGCTACATTACCAAGAGCTGATTAATTATAAGAATACAGGGGCTGATTTTCAGCCCCTTTTTTATTACATTTTTGTAACAAATATTGACAACCTATTCAAATAATGATATACTCTAATTGAAAATCCTGAAATTTTTTTAAGGGAAAATGCAACTATTTGGCTTTGATACCTGTTTTATTTTATAGAAAGACAATGAAAGGGGTGACAGCATGGAAGAAACAAAGCCCAGAAAGCCAAGAGCCATGATACATGTCAAGGATCTGCGCAAGGAATACAAGCTTGACGGCGGCGAATCCGTCGTGGCGCTGAAAAGGATCAACCTTGACATCATGGAAGGGGAGTTGTGCTGCATTTTCGGTACATCTGGCTCGGGTAAATCCACGCTGCTGAATCAGCTCGCCGGATTGGAAAAACCAACGTTCGGCGACGTATACATAAGGGGAGTACCGATAACGCGGCTTTCCGAGAATCAGCTGGCTGCATTCAGGCAGCGCCACATCGGATTCGTGTTCCAGTCCTATAATCTGCTGCCGTTCATGACGGCGGTGGAGAACGTTGCTATGCCGCTTATGTTCCGTGGAGAAAGCAAGAGAAAACGCACCCGCATGGCGGTCGCAATGCTGAAGAAGGTCGGTCTGGGAAATCGGCTGAAGCATTACCCACGGCAGATGTCCGGCGGTCAGCAGCAGCGAGTCGGAATCGCGAGGGCGTTCGTCGCGAAGCCCGATGTAGTATTTGCGGACGAGCCCACGGGCAACCTCGACTCCAAGACGACTGTCGAGGTAATGGACATGATAAAGTCCTTTGCAAGGAAGTTCAACCAGACTATAGTCCTGGTTACTCACGACCCGGAGCTTGCAAAGTATGCAGACAGAATCGTTACGCTGGTAGATGGAAGAATAGTCAGCGATACCAAAGGAGAAAATCATGAATAAGTATTTAAAGAATGTATGCTCAGTATTTTTGAGTGCCACACTGCTCTCAGCAGCCGCTCCTGCGGCAGTCCCGTTTGCGGCATTCGCTGCCGGAACTACAGAATCGAACGATCCCGGCCTCACTATGAACCCGGTAGTTGTACAGTACCTGCCAACGAATACCAAGGGCAAGGAGCTTGGCACCATCAGCGAGAACACCGTGTTCAATCTGAAGATAGTAATAAAGGACCTCAAGATCAAGACCTCCCAGCTTGCCAACAAGGAGAACGACATCGACTTTATTAAGACGATGGATACCTTCAAGGGCACCGTGAAATCCGTAAAGATCACCTCGACGGGCGACGATCTGCTGAGGTACGAGGTAGATCTGACTGACTGCAAGTGGCTTGGCGGAAGCACCGCGTTCGGCTTCATGGTCGGATATACCGGCAGCAGCGGATATTCCGACGGCTCTGTTACCATCAACGAGTGCAAGGCTTCCAGCGGAAGCGACGATCCCGTAGTTAACGTTTCTGAGCCGATGATAAAGATCACCGGAGTTGAGCCGGACGCTCCAATCAGGGCAGGCGAAACCGGCGAATTCAGAATCAAGCTGAAGAACCTCGGCAGCACCTCCGCTTATAATATTCTTGCGGAGATCACTCCCTCCGATGATATCCTCATCATCGATGGCACCGGCACCCAGGATATCGAAAGCCTTGATTTCAAGGACGAGAAGATAATCACCGTAAAGTACAAGGCGCTGGACAAGATAACTTCCCTGAAGCAGAATTTCGGCGTATCCCTGAGGTACTACTATGATAACGGCACATCGGAAATGACCGGCTCGGCAAACTCCCAGGTTTCCGTTGCGGCGGAGGTGTCCACCACCGAAAGAGTATATCCCGTGATCACCACGGATTTCTCCCTGGCTGAAACCGAGATCGAGGGCGGCAGGGAATATTCCGGCGTAGTTACCGTAAAGAACAGCGGCACCGCCGATATGAAGGGACTTTTCGTAAGCTTCTCCGGCACGGATGACATAATCATCACCGGCGGCACAGGTTCCCGTTACTTTGAGGACCTGCCGGTGAACTCCACAAAGCAGATCACCGTGAAGTTTCGCACGATGAATGAGATCACCACCCTGCGCCAGGAACTCAAGGTATCTCTGAAATACAACTACATGCAGGGAAGCGACGAACAGGAAGGCACCTACGAGCAGTCGTTCATCATGTTCGGCAAGGGTGCAGGATCCGCTCCGCTGCCTGTGATCACCTCCAAGCCTCTTGAGAACCCTCTCAAGGCTGGCAAGACATACCGTAAGGCGTTCTATGTTACCAACAAGGGCACAGAGGACATGAAGAACGTTACCATCAAGGTGAAGGGCAGCGAGGGGCTCACCATCATCAGCGGAAGCGAGCAGTTCTTCGTTGACAGCATAAAGGCTGGCAAGCAGAAGCGTGTGCTTGTATATTTCAACACGAATGCTGACCTTACGGCGGTGAACCAGACTCTTGATATCGACATTGAGTACTACTATGAGAAGGCAGGCGTGCTGACCGCTGAAACCAAGAGCGGCACAGTTACAATGAATTCCGCCATCTCTACCGCGCCGGTGCTCAGAATTTCCGGCGACAATCTCGGCGCTGCGCTGTTACCGGATAACGAGTACGAGTACAACGTGTATGTAAAGAACTACGGCGATATTACCGTAAGAGATGTGTTCGTTGACCTGACTGCTACCGACGGAATGTACTTCCTTGACGGCACCGAGTCCGCGCACATTGAGATAATCCGCCCGGGCGACAGTGCGACTATCCCCGTGAAGTTCAGGACACTTGAAAACATATCTTCCATCAAGCAGGGAATCACCGCTGAGATGAAGTATTCCTACGGCAGGAACGCTTCCATCGTCCAGAAAGATGGCACCTCCTCCCTGACGCTCATAGCAGCTGCAAACAAGGATCCCGATGGCAAGGACAATTCGGCAGCCCCGAATATAATCATCGGCAAGTACGACATCGGCGCAGACCAGATAGCTGCCGGAGATATATTCAACCTCAGCCTTGATTTCTACAACACCAACGCTTCCACCGCAATTGAAAACCTTATAATGACCGTGAATGCGAGCGGCGACCTTTCCATCTACGGCGGAAGCAACTCCTTCTATTATCCGTCCATGGCTGCAGGCGGCTCTGCGAGTGAATCCGTGCAGCTGAGAGCGCTTCCTACTGCGGCTACGGGAACTTCCTCCGTGTCCGTATCCTTCAAGTATGATTACATGGTGGGCGACACCAGAAACACAATGACCTCCGAGCAGTCAATCTATGTTCCGCTGTATCAGCCGGACAAGATGACTTTCTCCGTAAGCAAGCCTACATATGATATTTATACCGGAAACGAGGTTTACCTCACCCTCAGCTACATGAACAAGGGAAGATCTGACGCCGCTAACGTTAAGGTTGAGCTGACCAGCGGAGCTTCGTCTACCGATGATGGAGTGGTCGATGGCAGCACTGCGGGTTCTGGTGAGATATCCGATGTCGCCACAAACGAAGCCGCTCAGAATGGCGCATCAGAAATAATGTCAGGGCTTTCTTCTATGGAGTATTCACCTATGAGCGCGGTTGTAATGAATGCCGGTGCGGCAATCTCTGACGGTATTATGTACGATGACGGCGCAATGGGTGGCGCAGGATACATCGACGATGGTTACACCGATGGCGGTTATGACTTTGGCGGAGATACCTCCTATGACGATCCGGGATTCACAGCGCTGTCCACCGAGAAGGTAATAGGCAATATTGCCGCCGGCGGCAACGGTACGGCTGATTTTGTTGTCACCCCGACAAGATCCGGCGAGGTGACCGTAATATTCAAGATCACCTACGAGGATTCCAACATGAATGAGATAGTCAAGGAGATCCCCGTAACGCTCAATGTTCAGGAGCAGCAGTGGGTTGAGCCGGATTATCCCATGACCTACGACGTACCTGACGAGGGCGGTGAGGGATTCCCCTGGTGGGCATGGCTGATAATCGGCGGCGGTGTTGCAGTAATCGTGGTTGTGATCATCGTTATTGTAAAGGTACGCAAGAAGAAAAACGGCGGCAAGAAGAAGTACACAGCAGATGACATCGACTGGGAGGACGACTTCGACGACAACAGCACGGATAACAGCAGTACGGACAGCATCGACAAGACAACAAAGGTTTAATGGTGATGAGCCGTGAAATTAATTGACATGATAAAAATGACGCTGCAAAACCTCACGCGCCGCAAGTCACGGACGATACTTACCGTGCTCGGCGTCGTGGTGGGCTGCTGCGCCATCGTGACCATGATGTCCATCGGCTTCGGCGTGCAGAATTCTCAGCAGATAATGCTGGAGGGAATGGGCGACCTCACGCTGATCCAGGTGTATTCCGGAGGGCGTAAGGACACCAAGCTGGACGACGACGCGATACGGAAATTCCAGAATATTGCGAATGTTGACGTAGCAGTTGGAAAGACCCAACTGAACAACGTGAATATGACGGTTTATGCCGGGGATAACGACCGCTACCAAATGCAGTGGGTGAACGTTGTCGGAATCAATAAGGACGCCATGGAGAAGTTCGGATTCCAGCTGCTGGAGGGCTCCTACCCCAAGCAGCCGTTCGAGGTGCTTGCCGGACAGTACGCGGCATACAATCTTATGGATACCCTCAGACCGGACGGGAGCAATACCATCAGCCGGTGGGATTATATGTATTCCTACGATCCTAATACCGGCGAAATGACGGAGAACGATCCGTCATCGCTTCCGGATCCTTACATGCAGCTGAACGGGCAGACGCTCAAGCTGGAGCTTTTTTCGTATGATAATTACGATAGCAAGAAGTACCAGGAAGTCAAGGTTACAGGTATAGTCAAGGAGGACTACAACAAGGATTACTCCACTAGCGAGGGACTTATCTTCTTTACGACTGACCTTGCAGCAATTCAGAAGATGTTCTATCCGACCTCCAGCCAGAAGACGGAGTACAGCGAGATCTACGTCAAGGCAAAGGACATCTCCCAGGTGGCGGATATCGAGAGCGACATCAAGCAGATGGGCTATTCCACCTATTCAATGGAGAGCGTCCGCAAGCCTCTTGAGGAGGAGGCGCGCAAGCAGCAGATGATGCTTGGCGGACTTGGCGCGGTATCCCTTTTCGTTGCTGCGCTGGGCATATGTAATACCATGATAATGTCCATCTCCGAGCGCACCCGTGAGATTGGCGTCATGAAGGCGCTGGGCTGCTACCTAGGTAATATCCGTACCGTGTTCCTTATGGAAGCCGGATTCATCGGACTTATCGGCGGAATTATCGGCAGCTTCCTCAGCTTTTTTATATCGGTAGGAATGAACGTGTTCACGACCGAAGCCGCGAAATCCATCGAGATCACGGACATCGGCGCGCTGTGGAACAGGATAGTCACGGCGATGGATACGGCGAACAGTCCGATGTCCATTGTGCCGATATGGCTCTACGGATTCGCGATACTTTTCTCGATAGTCATAGGTCTTGGCTCGGGATTCTACCCGGCTAACAAGGCAGTGCATATTTCCGCAATGGAAGCTATAAAGCGTGAATAAAATAACAAGGGCAGTCAGTGTTAAAACTGGCTGCTTTTTGTGTAATATGTACCAAAGAATTTCGAGAAATTTGTGTGAAACAAGCAACTATGCATAAAAATAATATATGCTATGCTGATTTAGCATTTCACAAAGGGTCGGGATAGTGTTATAATAATATCAATAAAAACCGAGGAAAAATCATAGGGTTTTCTGTAGGTTTTTCACAATATTTTCACATATGGAGGTACATAACAATGGCTAGATTTACTTTACCGAGAGATGTCTATCATGGAAAGGGTTCTCTTGAGAATCTGAAGGCGCTCAAGGGCAAAAAGGCAGTTATCGTAGTCGGCGGTGGCTCTATGAAGCGTTTCGGATTCCTCGACAGAGCCGAGGGATACCTGAAGGAAGCCGGATTTGAAGTAATGATCATTGACGGCGTTGAGCCTGATCCTTCTGTTACTACCGTTATGAACGGCGCTAAGAAGATGCTTGAGTTCAATCCGGACTGGATCGTGGCTATGGGCGGCGGTTCTCCTATCGACGCTGCGAAGGCTATGTGGATCAAGTACGAGTATCCGGAATGTACCTTTGAGGATATGTGCAAGGTATTCGGCATTCCCGAGCTGAGAAAGAAAGCACACTTCTGCGCTATTCCTTCCACCTCCGGTACCGCTACCGAGGTCACCGCGTTCTCCATCATCACTGATTACGACAACGGTATCAAATACCCGATCGCTGACTTCGAGATCACTCCTGATGTTGCAATCGTTGATTCCGACCTGGCTGAAACTATGCCGCAGAAGCTGGTTGCACACACAGGTATGGACGCTATGACTCACGCTATTGAGGCTTATGTATCCACCGCAAACTGCGACTACACCGACGCGCTTGCTATCCATGCGATCGAGATGATCCAGGCTAACCTGGTCAAGTCCTACAACGGTGACATGGCTGCGCGCGCTAAGATGCACAACGCACAGTGCCTGGCTGGTATGGCGTTCTCCAACGCTCTGCTGGGTATCGTTCACTCCATGGCTCACAAGACCGGCGCGATCTTCCAGGATTACGGCGCTCATATTATCCACGGCGCAGCAAACGCAATGTACCTGCCCAAGGTAATCAAGTTCAATGCCAAGGATCCGACTGCTAAGGCTCGCTACGGCGTTATCGCTGACTACATGCACCTGGGCGGCTCCAGCGACGACGAGAAGGTTGATCTGCTGATCAAGTACCTCCGCGGCATGAACGACGAGCTGAAGATCCCGCACTGCATCAAGAACTACGGCGCAGACAGCTATCCCACTGAGCAGGGCTTCGTTCCCGAGAACGTGTTCCTGGAAAGACTGCATGACATCGCTGTCAACGCTATCGCAGACGCATGTACTGGTTCCAATCCTCGTCAGCCCTCTCCCGAGGAGATGGAGAAGCTGCTTAAGTGCTGCTACTACGACACTGACGTTGATTTCTGATCAACTGAATAAACTTGCCCCCACCGATCGGTGGGGGCATTTGTGTATGGAAAATCCCACCGGAATCCGATGGGATTTTCTTATTGTCAGTGGTTCCTGAACCATTTGCGTATCCACGCGCCGCCCTCTGAGTAGTCGCTGTCGCTCCAGTTTCCGTCCGCCTTTGCGGATTCCCTGAAACACGACGAGGATTCGTTCTTGTTCGCGAGATTCCAGTTGCAGTAGCTGATTCCGTACTTGTCCAGAAGCTTCAGCCACTTTTCAGTCTGACCGAAGTCGTTTCCGCCGTTGCCGGAGGCATCGCAGCAGCCGAATTCCGACACGAATATCGGGAGTCCGCCGGCAACGCATTTTTCAGTGCGCTCCCTGAGCCAGTCGGTGTGAGTGGCGGCGTAGAAGTGCAGTGCGTACATAACATTGTCGAAGTCCAGCGGATCCGCCAGAGCCTGGTCGATATCCTGACTCCAGGTGGGGGTTCCGACGATTATCACGGCGTCCTTGTCGTTCTTCCGGATAACGGGAATCACCTTTTCCGCATATGGCTTGATAACTCCGCCCCAGGTGGCGTTTCCGTTCGGCTCGTTGACTATCTCGTAAATTATGTTGGGGTAGTCCGCGTATTTCTTTGATATGTCGTTAAAGAAACTTATCGCTTCGTCCGTGTATGCCGTGGGGTCTCCGGGATTGAGCACATGCCAGTCGATAATGACGTACATTCCGAGTTTTATACATATGTCAACGCCTTTCTCAAGCAGCTGACGGCTTCCGTCCTTGTTCTTCATATAGCACTGACCGTTGCCCCATTCATCGACGTACATCGCCAGGCGCACCACGTTGGTGTTCCAGTCATCGCGCAGGGTCCTGAAGGAATTCTCGTTGATGAAATCCGGAAACCAGGTTATGCCGTGTGTGCTCATTCCGCGCAGCTGATAGCCGTTGCCGTTCTTGTCCACCAGCTGAGTTCCCTTGACGGAGAGCTGCCCGTGCGTTGCGACCGGAGTGCTTCCCTTTGGATCCTCCGGCGCCGGAGGTAAAGTGACCACGCTCGCTGCCGTGGTCGATTCCGGAGTACTGTTGTTCCCGGAGCCAGAGCCTGACCCGGTTCCGGCGCTGCTTCCGTTCACGGTAGCCTTACCGGGCTTGAACTCCGTGGGGGAGCTGTAGTTGAATCCGAATCCGGCTGTGCCGCCGTTTGCTATCTCGCCGTTGTAGCTTTCGTTCTTTACTGTTAGTTTAGTTCCGCTGACGGTGTATTTTCCATTCCAGCCGGAGGTGATCTCAAATCCGCTGGGAACCGTGATTTCAACGGTCCAGCTGCTCACGGCGCTGCCGGAATCGTTGGTGAGAGTCACCTCGTATCCGCCGCATTTCTTTCCGCCCTCCTCCCAAGTGGAGCTGAGCTTCCAGTCCAGCGAGAACTTGCTGGCTGTTGTCGGCTTGGAGGTCGCCGTGGTGGCAGCCTTTGTTGTGGCGGAGGTGGTATCCGCCGGCGTTCCGGAGTTTGCGATGGAGCTTCCGGAGGTGCTTTTCGAAGGGGATTCCTCAGGCTTCTGGGAGTCGGTATTCACCTCCTCAGGCGGTGCGCTCTCCGTGCTGCCGGAAACAGTTGCCGCGCTGGTGGATTCCGTCTGGGACTGCTCCTCCTCCGTAATTCCGCCGCCGGGAACTACTGCCGTGGAGGAGTCTGCTTCCACAGTCTGACTTCCCGTCACTGCTTCGGAGTTGCCATTCCCGGAGCAGCTGCACAGCATAGCGGAGCATAAAATAGCCGCAATGACGTTTCTGATTGATTTTCTCATAGCCATATCCTTTCCTGAAAAAATATGCTACTTTAATTATATCATCATCCAACCGAAAAATCAACCATATCTAAAAAAAAGCCTGCATCATTGTGCAGACTTTTTTATACTCGGCTCATAGGGAATTCATCATTTCGGTTATCCTTCGTTTGATCTTGCTGTACCGCTTGACCGGAACGGGTATCTCGCTTCCATCGGAGAGGATAACGCAGTAGGGTTTGATAAGTGCAATATGTTCCACATTCACAACATAACATCTGTGTACGGGTAGAAAGCCGTTTCCGGATTTCGCAATGAATTCCGTGATATTCATCCTCGCATTGATCGTGTCACCGCTGCAGCGGATTATCGTGTTTCTTCCGTCTGATGTGGCAAAGAGGATACTCTGCGGATAGAGGAACCTCGTGCAGTCGTTCCGGTCTGTGATGACGATTCGCGGAGAGCGTCTGTCCGGCGTGATGTTCCTGGCGGCAGGAGGTTCCGGCAGCGCGATATCATCGGGTTTGCTTATACCGATGTGTTTGAGCGTAAGTTTGCTGTCCTGGGTGGATTCCCACACGCATACGCAGCTCTGTGATCTGATGGAACGTCCGTCGTCCAGTTCGTACTGTCCTATAATTGTGCACGCATTTCCGCAGTTCTGGGCAATCATAAAAGTGTGCCGCCGAACTGTGGATTGACTTATATCTTCCGAGATCTGCGGAAGAAGCGCCAGGATTTTCTCGCGCCCCTGGATCAGAATATGCCTGCCCGGATCAATCAGTGTGATGTCCTCGGCTATGTGTTTCAGCAGGGGGGAGAAATCGCACTGCCATAAGGATTCTATGATCTTCTGTGTTTTGTTCTGGATCATTATGGCTTCTTTGCTGGTCATAAAATATGTACCTTTCCTGTATATTAATGGTCGCCACTAATATACTTGCCTGAATAAATAATGTGTACAGTACACCGGGTGGTCCGTTAATTCTCCTCGCGTTCGGCGAATTCTGTACTACCAGGTTTTTACATTGTGTTTCATCTGAAGTGATTATATCATTTCAGGCGAAAAATGTCAAGTAGTGGAAAAGCACACGGTTAATGTATAATTATGACTGAAAAAAGGAATTAAATAGCTATTAACTGCGAAATTATGGTTTTGGTTACTAAATGATGGCTTTTCATAAAAATGTATTGAAATTACTATTTTTTCCTGCTATAATACCAACAAGTTACAGATAGGCATTCTGCGAATAATTGTGAAATATCCACAATGAAATTTGTGAGGTCTGTATGGAATATATCACCAAGCGGAGGAAAGCGGCAGATGAAGCGGCTGAAACGACGAGTTCCGCCAGAAGGACGCTGCTCGGTTCCGCTGCCGGGACAGCAACAGGCGCACCCTTACGGAGCGTCGATCCGGTATTCCAGATAGCGTCGTGTTTCACGGAACGCTTTGACGCGCTGGGAAAGCAGAACGCCGCAAAGATGTCAGAAGTCACGGAAAAAAGAACTGACGATTGCGAAGAATGTCGGAATATCACCAAACAGCCGGGTGCGGAAGAACTCAGGAAACAGCACGATTCCCCGGAATATGTGCACTCCGCGTCGGAACTCCGTGATGGGAATTTCACGGACCGCTTTTCGGAATACGCGTTCCGGGGCGGAAAACTAGCCGCGTCAGTGATGGCAGGGCAGGGAAAGCAGATGTTTACAGTCTGCCTGGCACGGGCGATAGGGAAACCTATGCCTTTTGGAGAACGTCAGAAGAAGCTGCTGGGCGAATCCCGGATCAGGATGCCGGTGCCTAATATGTCCTCTGATGTTACTTTCAACCGTGATGTAAGCTCCGTAGTCGGTATCGTGACAGATACGATGAGGGGTTCTACAAGGATCCTCGACCTGTTCAGGAGTCTTGTTGAGGACAGCGGACAGTGCGTCTGCGATCCGCTTGAGATGCGCAGGATAGGAACACTCCGGCAGACGATGCCGTTTCTTGACACGGAAAGAGATAAAGCGCTGATGGCGCAGTACCGGAATCGGATACGGGAGCTTGAAGGCGAAAGTTCGCCGGACAGCGCAGCGATCGCTAAATTCCTGCGTTCCGCGCTTGCAAAGCAGGGCGCCGTATTGCAGCGGAAAATCCAGCAGCAGCGTGAATTCCTGACGGTTCTGAACCGGATATCATCGAATGTTGCCGAGGCGGAAAAGCTGTTCAGCTCCGATGGATTCACTGAATCCGCCGCAGATGAGGTTTCGGTGCTTTCGCAGGACGATCCGCCGGAGGACGGCAGGGGAGATTCCCTTGCGGAGAGCATTGCCACGGCAGTGGCGGACTTCTTTTCTGGTCTGAGAGGTGAGGGAGATCCAGGAGCAGACGCGCTCAGCAGCGCAGACGGTGAAGCAGGAACGGGAACCGGAGAGAAAACCGGCGGAAATCCGGACGGCAGCGGCGGTTCCTGAGATAGCGGCTGCTGCGGTTTCCGCAGTTGAGAAATCGCTGGGAATAGCAGTCGGGCTGGATTCCGCTGAAAAGCTGCTTTCGGGCGGAAACCAACTTTTGCTAGGCTTATTGAAATCCCAGGCTCCGGAAACTGACATATTCCGGCAGATTCCGGATTTCTCAGAAGCATCGCCGGAAAACGATTTCGTTCCAGATGGCGCCGACGCAGATCTAGGGGAGATACCGGGATTCTCCGGCAGCGCTATTGCAATCACGCCGCTTTCAACAATTGGCTGACAGGAGGTTTTCCCGTGGATTATTCCAGTGTTATCAGGAATGAACTGGCGCTTCACGGCGTAAGATTTAAAGAGGAGAACGGCGCATTCCAGATGACATTGAGCAGCGGCTCCAGGGTATGGAGGTGTATGCTTTTTGCGGCAGGAAACAATATAGTGTGCTGCGTGCAGTTCCCCTGGAGGACGGGTCGTGCGATACTCACGGAGTTGGATTCTCTGAACGGCAGGCTGCGAAACGGATGCCTGTTTACCGAAAACGGACATGTTGTCCTGCGGTTCACAGCGGAGATCACTGACCCATTGAGTGCAGGCGAGGCTGTGATGGCGCTGCTGCACAGTTCGGGAAATACAGTTTGCAGCTGCTGGAACAAAATCTTTTCAGCAGCGGAGGTCGTTGAATGATAGACTATTCCGAAGCAGGGAAGCGCTTTGCAAGCCAGGCTGAACTTCTGGGGTGCTTTGCGGAAATCCTTGATCTACATATATATTACCATTATAAATATCACTTCTGGGTAAGCCCCGACAGCAACATTCAAAGTATGCTTGGGGTAGTCGTTACCCGGGAGGAATTCGAGAAGAATCTGCTGAAAACTTCGGATTCCCGGATTTTTCCGGGTCTGACGGATGAAGAGCGTGAAGAGATAGCCATGATGAGAAATTTCTTTTTCGGCAGGGTCATGGCAACTCCGGAAAGCTGCGGATTCCCGGTTTTCAACATGGAGGTCGCGTTCGGGAAGGACAGATTTGAATTCCTTACAATGCTTACTCTGCTGTGCTGCGAGATAAATCGGCGCTATGAGAAGCTCTTTGCCTATCTCCAGGACGACATCTCGAAAAAGCGCCCCACCGCTGATACTATGATACGGCTGTGGGGGGAGCCGGGTAGCCTTGTATCCGGATATTACCGCTATTTCTCGGCGCAGAATACGCTGATGAAATATATTTGCGAGCCGTCAGCCGGCAGCCTGTGCACAATGCAGCTGAAGCTTTCAGAGCCGGTGGTCGGATTCCTGACCGGCGGCGGAGCGGATCATGAATTCTTCCGTGCGACAGATGATTTACCCCCGGTGCTGATCATGTCCGACCTGTTGGAAAAGGCGGTCTGCGCCATGGGGCGCTCCCTTGAAGGGAAAGCCGCAGTCATCTGCATGTGCGGAGAGCGCGGCAGCGGCAGGAGGACCCTGGTAAAGCACGCAGCTAAAATGTGCGGCGAGAACATTTTGTTCCTGCCTGCTGCGGAAATCGCGGCAGCGCAGAGTGCCGCAGCGGTTTTCCGCAGAGCGGTCTGCGAGGCTGTTCCGAGGGGCGCTGCAATATGCATAACGGATTTCGGGCAGCTGCTTGAGGAGGACTGCCGTGCGAAGCTGGCGGAATTGTCAGCGGAGCTTTCAGACAGCGGCAGACAGTTCGGACCGCATATCTTTATCACGACGGAGCAGCGCTGGCAGAGCGGAATCCCCGGAGAGGGAACGATCCTGCTTACGCTGGAACTTCCAGAAACGGACGAGGATCAGCGGCTGATACTCTGGGAGCATTTCCTGAAAGGGATCACGCTCACCGGGGAGATTTCTCCGGCGGAGATGGCGGCGAAGTTCCGGTTCAACATCGGGCAGATACGGGGAGCCGTGGACAGAGCCTGCGAGCTTGCTGCCGCCAGCGGCGGCGGTATTTCTCCGGAACTGCTGCACGAATGCTGCTACGCCCAGGTCGTGGTCGGACTTAATACGCTTGCTTCACCAATAAAGCCGGCGTACAGCTGGGAGGATCTTGTGCTTCCGGAATCTGAGATACGGCTTCTGAAAAGCGCCTGTATGCATGTCAGATACCGCCATAAGGTCTATACCGAGTGGGGATTCTCAAAGAAAGCCGCATACGGCAGGGGACTTTCCGTGCTGTTTTCCGGACCTCCGGGCACGGGAAAAACCATGGCTGCACAGGTCATCACGAATCAGCTGCATATGCAGCTTTTCAAGGTGCAGCTGTCGCAGGTTGTCAGCAAGTACATTGGTGAAACGGAAAAGAATCTCCGGCGAGTGTTTACCGAAGCGAAGAACGCAAACTGCGTGCTTTTCTTTGACGAAACCGACGCGCTGTTCGGGAAGCGTTCCGAGGTGAAGGATTCCCACGACCGCCACGCTAACATCGAAACCGCATACCTTCTCCAGCAGATGGAGGAATACGACGGAGTCGTGCTGATGGCGACGAATCTGCTACAGAACATCGACGAAGCGTTCATGAGGCGGATAAGCTTTGTGATAAGTTTCCCGTTTCCGGACGCGCCGACCAGGAAGCTGCTCTGGCGGAAAATGCTGGACGCGTGGGCGCCGCTTGATGAGATCGACTGGGATTTTCTTGCCGGGAACTTCAAGATGGCAGGCGGCAATATCAAGAACTGCATTATCCATGCGGCATTCCTGGCGGCGTCCGAGGATAAGCCAATAGGAATGCGGCATCTGCTCACCGGAATAGTCAACGAGCAGCGCAAGAACAACACGGTCGTGCTCCGGGACGACCTGAAACAGTACGCCGACCTTGTGTTTGGCGCAGATTGAGTTAGCTGATCCGTCAGGATTGCTATAAATGAAGAACTGCTCCGCAGGACTTCGCAAAATTATTTTGAGAGGAGGCACTGATCTTCATGCAGCCTGAACACGCTGGGAAGATCAGAAACAAGTTATGCCAGAGTATTTATCCCCCGGTGTTTATGTTGAGGAGTACGAGTCGGGCGCAGTTCCGATGGAAGGCATCGGCACAAGCACAGCAGGCTTTATCGGTCTTGCAGAGAAGGGCGGCGTGATCGGCAAACCGCAGCTGGTCACCAGCTTCAGCGATTATGTGCGCATTTTCGGCGGATACCTTTCCGAAACCAGGTATGGTGACAAGCGCTTCCTGCCCTATGCGGTAGAGCACTTTTTCATTAACGGTGGCTCCCGTGCCTTTGTCATGAGAGTATGCCCTGCGGACGCAAAGTGTGCTTCCACCCGGAGCGACTCCGTCCTGAGCTTCACTGCAAGGAATCCCGGCGAGTGGGGCAACCGCATAAAGGTCACTGTATCCCCCGTTTCCCGGGTCAAGACCCAGGTCTATGAGGTGGACGGCAACAGCGCCACAGTAAGAAGCGTGGACGGCTTCAACATCGGCGACGTGGTTGAGTTTGCGGACGGCAAGTCCTCCGTTTACAACAAGATCACCGCTATCGAGGAAAAGACAATTTCCTTCGAGAATCCCGTTAATCCGTCCATCATCGACAAGAATCTCGTTCCTACGAAGTTCATCAAGTCCAGCGAGATCGATGTGTCCGTAAAGTACGGCGATGTCAAGGAGGATTACCTCTTTGTTTCCCTGAACACCGAGTCCGCTGATTATATCTGTTCCAGAATGTCCAGAAGCGAGCTGGTGTCCGTTGAGGTCATTGCAAGACCGGCAGCGAAGCCCGCTCCAGAGAGCAAGGACAAGGAGAAGAAGGAATCCGCAACCGCTTCTGCAGCAGGTATGGCTGCTCCGTTTGAGGCGGTCGGCGGCAAGGGCGACGCTATAATCCTTCAGCTGTCCGGCGGTACTGACGGCACCGTGGATTCCGTTACAGCGTCGGATTACATCGGCACAGACGGCGGTCCCGGCAAGCGCACCGGAATCCAGGCGTTCATCGAGAATTCCGATGTGAGCATTATGTCCGTGCCCGGAGTAACTATCCCCGAAGTGCAGATGTCCCTTATCGCACACTGCGAGAACATGAAGAGCCGCTTTGCAGTTCTTGATATGCCCAGGGACAGAAAAAAGACAGACGAGCTGCTGGAATACCGCGACATGTTCGATTCCAGCTACGCAGCGTTCTATCACCCCTGGATACAGATTTTTGATCCGCTTTCAAAGAAGAATATCATCGCGCCTCCCTCCGGCTCCGTTGTCGGTATTTATGCGCGTACCGATAACACGGTCGGCGTACATAAGGCGCCTGCCAACGAGGTGGTACGCTCCTGCACAGGGCTTGCAAGCAGCTACAACACCGCTGAGCAGGATCTGCTGAATCCAAAGGGAATCAACCTTATCCGTTCCTTCCCGGGCAGAGGTATCAGGGTATGGGGCGCAAGGACCGCTTCCTCCAATGCAACATGGAAGTACGTCAATGTACGCCGCCTGTTCATCTACCTTGAGGAATCTATCCGTGCGAACACCAACTGGGTAGTATTCGAGCCTAACACCGAAGCGCTCTGGGGCAGGGTAAAGAGGACTGTTGAGATGTTCCTCGCAAGCACCTGGAGAAGCGGCGCGCTTGCCGGCACATCGCCCTCTGAGGCGTTCTTCGTTGATATCGGCAGGAACACCATGACCCAGGACGATATCGACAACGGCAGACTGATCTGCGTTATCGGCGTGGCTCCCGTGAAGCCGGCTGAGTTCGTTGTATTCAGAATCGGTCAGTACACCAGTGAGAGCAACGGTTGATTTTTACAGGAAAGGAATGAGAGTACATGCCGGAAATTAGATATCCGTTCAAGAATTTCAGATACAAGGTAGAGTTTAACGGCACTGAAGCCGCAGGATTCAGCGAAGTATCTGGCGCAGACATCTCTGTTGACGTTATCGAATACAGGGAGGGCAATGAAGTCCGCACCACGCCGAGAAAGCTTGCCGGACTTACAAAGTATGGAAATATCACGCTCAAGTGGGGCGTGGTTGGCTCCATGGAGATGATGGAGTGGCTCCACACGGTTGCTTCCGACAACACGTCAGGACCTACCGGAATCGAGCGCAAGACCATCACGATAAAGCTCCTGGACGATACCGGAGCAGAGGGACCCAGCTGGGAGATAATCAACGCATGGCCCACGCATTACACAGCCCCCGACCTCAACGGTTTAGGCGGCGAGGTGGCAATCGAAACTCTTGAGATTTGCCACGAGGGCGTGAACAGAATAGACGGCGGTTCAATGGATTCCGCAACGCCGTCCGAGAACTGATCTTTTTGATGTAATCTGTCCGCAGGGACTTAATGCAGTACCGCCGTCGGTTCTTCGGGGCTTCCGATGAGCCGATGGCGAATACTGGTTTTTCAGAGCAGCATGGCAAAGTATAAAATACAGATTGGTGATAACATGAGTTTTCAGACTGAATTTGAATTCGAACTTCCCAGAGGATATGTCGATCAGAACGGCGAAGTGCACAGGCACGGAGTCATGCGTCTGGCGACAGCCGCTGATGAAATAATGCCGCTGAGGGACCCAAGGGTTCAGCAGAATCCGGGATATCTCACGGTGATACTCCTGTCTAGGGTGGTGACAAAACTGGGCACTCTCCAGGCAATAAACAACCGCGTTATAGAGAACCTGTTCACGATAGATATGGCATTTCTCCAGGATCTCTATCAGCGTATAAACATGCAGGACGTCCCGGCCTATAAGGTTGTATGTCCGCACTGTAACAAGGAATTCGACCTGCCGCTGGATTTTTTAGAAAAGTAGAGCTGTCATTATATCCCGAAGACAAGCTCTATGAAGAAATGACGTTTCTGGGATATTACCTCCACTGGGGGCATGAGGAGCTGATGAACCTTGAGCACCGAGAGCGTCGCAGGTGGTGCAGCGAGGTTTCGCAGATCAACAAGAAACTGAGCGGACAGAAGGAAAAGAAGAACTTATTTGAGAAATAGGAGGCAACACATGGAAAAATATACCGGCGGAAATTTCATGGTTTATATCCCTCCTGTTGAGGTGAATGGGAATTTCGCGTCCGTATCCGGACTTAACGCCGAGCTTGAATATGAGGAATACACCGAGGGAGGTACGTTCTTCCCGGCATTCCTGGTAAAGGGATTACGGTACGAGCGGATTGTCCTTAGAAGGGGAACGATGCCCATGGAGCCGCTGGCGCTGTGGTTTGAAACTGTGCGCACCGGGTCGTTCATGAAGTACCCTATGGTGATCACCATGCTGGATAATTCCAGGACCCCGGTAAAGATATGGACTGTGCTTGACACCATGCCGGTGAAGGTGGATTACGGTGAACTGGACGCCATGAGCGGCCGCGTTTCGCTGACGTCCATTGAGCTGGCTCACGGGGAGATAATCCCGGTAATGTAAAAACGAGAGGAGGGACGCCTGATGGAGAATATGACCGCAGCCAGGGATATCAGCGCTGTAGCGCCGATAAATGTGCTCCGTGGAATCAAACCGCTGTGCGTCCCCTATGTCCCCTCATCGGATTTTGCCGAGGAAACCCAACGCCGCGCCGACCCCAGGATAGAATCGCTGTGGAAGCGCCTTGGACTTGTATACCTGTTTGATCAGCCGCAGCCGGCTGCCGTAAGCCGAACACGCATCACGGTGAATAATTTCACGGCTCAGCTTGTATTCCGGGTCTGCATGCAAAATCATACTGACAGGCTGATTGAAAGATATCAGCCCGGATTTGTGTTCCCGGAAAATATCCGCCGTGCCGCGATTGAATATACTACCGGGAGGAGCGCCGCAGTCCGCCGGGTATTCGACATGATCCGCGAAAACAGCCGGTACACCGAGGAAGTCAGCAGGATATTCCGGCTTGTGTTCGAGAAGGAATCCGGAGGTATCCCCCTTCAGACGGTGTGCCGTGCGTTGGCTGTGCTGCTCGGTTCCACTGGCGGAGGTGCAGTCCTCACATCGCAGCAGCAGGTGATATTTCAGCGAATTGCTTCGGTGTTGTCCGAGGAGTACCCCGAGAGCACCGCAGCTCAGGAAATAGCGTCTGTCGGCGCCGCCGCCGTATTCACGGAAACTCAGCGCAGACGGATCCTTGAGGCGGCAAGCGAGATGGGATACCGCTCCCAGCATGACGCGGCGCAGCGAGTGCTTTCCCTGGTGGACAGCGGTCGCACCCGTGAGGAGATCGGAAAGGTACTGCTGAGCGAGATCAGCAGATACGGGCTGGAGAATGCCGCGCCGGACGACGGGCAGGAATCCGTCAGGATCCTTTCGGCGGTGCATGATTCCATGCAGGACGTGTCGGCAGTACCCGGACGGGTAGTGCAGGATCATGGGCAGGAGTACAGCGTTGCCGAAATCCTGTATGCCATGTCGGAGAATGCGGCAGAGCCAGGTGAAATCAGTTCCGTTACGTTCCTCGAAAACTCCGTGCTGCGCCGGATTATCACCGCCATGAAATCCGCGGCGATTCCAGGCGGCAGGACGGAATCAGCTTCCGCGCCCGTGGCGGAATTCCGCGGTGAATCGACCAGCAGGCTGGTGCAGACCTCGGAGGAGCGCAGCATCTTGGCGCAGCTGAGCCGCCTTTCCAGGGTCAGCCGCACGGAGATATTCCGGAGTATATTCGGGAATGATCAGGACATTATCGGCGCTCCGACAGCTGAAAAGGCGCTTCCCGGACAGGCAAACATTACGGCGGCAACCGCAGTGCGTATCATCAGCCGCCTTATGAAAGAACAGCCCGGCAAATCAGCCATTGAACCCTCACCCGGGGGAGATATCAGAGATTCCGGCAGCGTGACCCGGACTATTGATATACTGCGCCGACATTCTTCCGAAGCGGGCACACAGGGGAGTCCGGCTGAGATTAATTCCGGATATTACACTGTGGAACAGCAGTTGGATTTGGCGGTTTTTCCTGGGTCTGAGCAGCCGGTTCAGGGCACAGCCCTCCCGGCGGAATCCGCACCGGTGGGAGAATCCACTAATGTTCACATCACGGAGATTCACTCCGGGGAGGACGGAGAAACCGTCCGGGAATCCGCAGCAGGGAGAGTGCTCCCGGAGGAATCCGCAACGGTGGGAGATTCCACAAATGTCCACAACACGGAGATTCACTCCGGGGAGGACAGAGAAACCGTCTGGGAATCCGCAGCAGGGAGGGTGCTCCCGGCGGAATCCGCACCGGTGGGAGATTCCACCAATGTTCACATCACGGAGATTCACTCCGGGGAGGACAGAGAAACCGTCCGGGAATCCGTGGCAGGCACAGTCCTCCCGGTGGAATCCCGGAGCGAATCCACCGTGAACACGCATATCCTATCGGAAGAAACCCAGCCAGTAAAATCCGCCATGGGTTCCTACCGCAGCAGGCTCGACAGGAAAACTCTTGAGGTAATCGACCGCCTGGTGGATTCCGCGCGCAGCGGCACAGCCCCGGGAATCATTGTACAACCGGGATTCCCGGGGCCGCAGGGAATTGAGTTGCCGCAGGGGAGCCCGGCGCAGTCCGGAATCCCGGTGCAGCTGGAAAACCCGATGCCGCAGGAACTCACCTACGCGGAGCAATCCCGAGAGATTCCGCCGCAGACCGCCGGGAGCGATGAGGTGCGCAACCTGAGTATCCTGCGGAAAAGTATCGTCAGCCTGTCGTCCCGACATATCAGCAGGCTGATTGAGAAAGCAGGAAGTACTGCCGCAGCGGAGCGCGAAACTCCCGGAAAGCGGCTCAGCTATCGGACCGTGGACAGCGCAGACAGCATGGTAATGCTGATTCCCCCAGCAGAGATGGACAGATTCCGGGCGGCGGATCCATATGCGCGAAGTATGCCGCCGATTGAACTGAAGGAGCCGTCCCGACCGCAGGAATCCGGGAATCCCGGCGCGGTCAGAAGCACCATCGTGAACAACAAGCCCGTAGTCGTGAGGTCAGCGGAATCCGCCGTGGATTCCCTGTCGAGGGAGGATATATCAAGGCTCGCCGACAAGGTATACGACCGCATTGAAACCAGGCTGTCCCGCGAACGCCGCCGGGTTGGTCTTTGACCCAGAAAGGAGAATGAACCATGCTAGGAGCTGTGAAGGCAAAATTCAAGGTGCTTGACGGCGCAAACAAGCTGCTGAACGCGACTGCTGTCGTTGGCAGCAGCGGCATCCCCTGCGTGTTCAATCCTACGGATTTCACGATACAGCGCAGCGTGAATTATGCGCAGCATAAAATACCGGGTCGTGACCGCCCAGTGCTCCAGTTCGTGAGCGGCGAGGCTGAAACGATGAGCTTCAGCCTGCTGTTTGATACTTACAGCGTGGGCGAAGCGTCGAATCACCCGGCGCTTGTTTTATCCGCAATGGCGGTCGATCTGGCAAAGGTTGATGTGAGAAAGTTTACAGAGCCGCTGATGAAGCTGACAACGGTGAACTCTGACACTCATGCGCCCAGTCTTGTGGAGTTCGTCTGGGGCTCTATCAGCTTTAAAGGTTATATCAATTCCATTTCCCAGAGGTTCACTTTGTTCGCGTTTGACGGAAAGCCAGTACGGGCGGTCGTGGATATTTCACTGATATCCGACAAGAAGGATAACAATGTCCGCAACTCCCCCGACAGGACAAAGGCGCGTACCGTATCCGACGGCGACAGGCTTTACGCTTTTGCCTATGCGGAATACGGCTCCTGCGAGGAGTGGCGCAGAATAGCGGAGGCGAACGATATTGACGATCCGCGCAGGCTTGAATCCGGCATGGATATTGTGATACCGCCGGTTCTCTGAACAAAGAAAGGAGGCAGACAGCATGGATATCCAGGATCCGGCATTATTCACGCCGCAGTGCCGTGTGTTCATAGACGGCGTGCAGATAAAGAATTCCGCAGAAATGATCGAATCCGTTACGGTACGGCTGTCTGTTTCCGAGATGGCGAACAGCTGCGAGATCGCAATATTCTGCGATTTCGACCATGATAAAAGCACCGTCGGCGGCATTATTGCCACTGCTTCACCGGGAAAGAAAGTGAAGGTAGATCTGGGGTACAGATACCCGAAAACGGTGTTTATCGGATATATAAATTCCACCGGGGTGAGCTTTTCGCAGGACGGAGTGAATCTGTCACTGTCCTGCCTGGACGCCCGGGGGCTGCTGATGGGAAACACCTCCCGGGAGGGATTCGAGAACAAGAGCGTCAGCCAGATAGTCAACGAACTGCTGAAGCCCGTCCGCAGCTACACGGAGGGGATAACGGTCACAGTTCCGGGAGCCGCTGACAAGGAATATCCGATATCGCAGTTTGAGATGGACGACTACAGATTCATCTGCCTGCTGGCGAGGATAACCGGGTGTTCGTTCTTTATGGACGGAACGGTGCTTAAATTTGTGAAGGACGTGTATTCCTCCGCGACGCTCCAGGGAAAATTCCAGTGGGGCAGGGACGTTATCAGCTTTGAGCGGCAGGTGGAACTTTCCGACCAGGTCGGCAAGATTAGGGTCATGGGAAGATCTCCGGATACCCTGGAGGATTTCTTCGCCGAGGTGTCTCCGGTGAGCGGCAAAGGGAAGAACGGCGCTGCGCTGTGCTCCCCGGTCCGTGGGAAAGTCCGCGAGGTGGTCAGTAAGACGATCAAGAGCCAGAACGAGGCGCGTATCTATGCAGAAGCGCTCATGCGCCAGAGCTGCCTGAAATTGTGCCGTGGCTCTGCCGAGGTGTTGGGGGATGAATCCATAAAGCCGGGCAAAAAGGTGATGTTCGGCGGACTTGACCCTAAACTGAACGGCACATATTATGTGACCAGCGTAACGCACAGCTTTAATTCCGGCGGATTCCTGACGAATATCGGATTCTGTTCGCCGACAGACTGACGGGGGTGATGATATGAGTTCCTTTGCCGAGATGTTTTCCACCGGCGGAAGCGGCGGTTCAGGCGAGGAGAAATGCAGCGGTATCGCGCTGGCGGAGGTCACTGCGATAAAGGACCCCAAGAACCTTGGAAGGGTGAAGTGCAAATACCTCACTGCCGATAAGGATGTTGGCGAAACTGGCTGGATATATTGCATGACGCCGTTTGGCGGAAAGAATTACGGCTGTTTCATGCACCCGGGAATAGGGGATATAGTGGCGGTCGCGTATGAAAACGCGGATATTCACCGTCCGTTCGTCATCGGCAGCCTGTGGGTCAGGGATTCGACTGCGCCTGTTGAGATAAGTAACGGAAAGAATGAAACCTTTAAATTCATTACGCCGAACAAGAGTTTCGTGGAATTCAGCGACGAGGACAAAAAGGAAAAGATCACGCTTTCCACACCGAAAGGGCATTCGGTCACGCTTGACGATTCCGAGAATATTATCACGGTGACCGATGGAAGCAACCGGCTAGACATGAAGGGGAAGGACGGCTCCGTTGAACTTACATGCAAGAGCAAGCTCACGATAAAGGTCGGCAGCGGAGTTACCATCTCATGCGACGGGAATTCCGGAGCGGTGACGATAAAGACGAACTCAAAGGTGGAGATAAACTCCGCTAAGGTAGGGATAAAGGCGAGCGGTGAAGCTTCATTCGAGGGCACTGGTTCGCTTACGGCAAAGAGCAGCGGTATGCTGACACTGAAGGGGTCAATGACCAAGATCAACTGACGGGAGGAAATATCATGGCGGACAACAAGAGATTCATGGGTCGCGGATTCAGTTTCCCGTTCCGTGTGGATCCTGCCACAAACCGGATAGCCATGAGCAGCGCCGAGCAGGACGTGGAGGAGGCTATTCGCATAATCCTTCGCACTAATCTGGGCGAGCGTGTGATGCTCCCGGAGTTCGGCACCTCCGCCGGGGATTTCCTCTTTTCGGACGACCGTGCGGAGCGCGTCGCCGCCCTTGAGGAAAGCGTCCGCGAAGCGCTGGAGCAGTGGGAGCCGCGGATAACGGATATTGAGGTTACCGCCGATCGCGACGGGAGCAGCAAGGGCGTACTGGCTATCAATATACAGTACACGCTGCGCGTTACTAATAACCAGTTCAACATGGTTTACCCATTCTACATGATGGAGGGCGAGGGCAGATGAATTCACCGAAGCTTGACGGCAGAACAGTGAGTGATGTTCTGACCCTTATTGACGAGAAAAGCCGCGCGTACACCCCCGAGTGGAAGTTCAATGCGAACGACCCGGACGGAGGTACCGCGCTGGCGATGCTGTTTTCTGAGATGTTCTGCGGAACCGTTGACCGTCTGGACAGATTCCCGGATAAGTGCAGCCTGGAATTTCTGAATCTGATCGGGGTGTCCGCAAAGCCTGCCGCCCCTGCACTGGGAGTTGCAGCCGCGCAGCTTGCCTCCGGAACTCCGGACCGCGTGTATATCAGCAAGGGCACGCAGCTGTTTACCGACCGCGGCGGCGACAGGCTCATATTCGAAACCACACAGGGATTCTTTGCAACCCCCGGAGTAATTACTGACATATACATGACCGACCCTGAAAGAGATGTGATAACTCACACCGCTTTGCCAGAGGAACTTCCGGTAAGACTGCTGCGTCCCGACCCCGACCGAAATATCGAGCGCCACCGCTTTTCCGTAGCCTGCGGCAGCGTACTGCGGCTGAGCGGCGCGGCGGAGATACGTCTGACCATCGGTGGGACCGCTTCTGCTGAAAAGAAGATCATTGAAATGCTGTGTAGCATTGAATCAGCGGCGTGGACGATGCCTACAGCCAACGGTAATATCCACCTTGCGGCACGTCCCGGGGAGGGCTGCGTGATACTTATGAAGCCGGACGGGGTCTGCATTCCCACAGATGAAAGAGGACTCCCGGACGAGGAGGGGACTTATCGTGTATTCTGCGAAATGCGCCGTACCAACAGTACTGAACCGCTGGCAGCTGACAGCATAAAACTGAGCTGCAACAGCGTTGACGAGCCGGAAACGATGCGCGGCAGGCGGCCGGACTGCATGTTCTGCAACGACACGGAACTCCCCCGGCATGACGGAGTGTACCCCTTCGACAAGGAACCGAATGCATACGATTCCCTGTACATATGCTCGGACGAGGTATTCAGCAAGGCAGGCGCGCAGATCACACTGGACCTTTCCGTAGGTACCGTGACCGCCGGAGCGGAGGATATTTCCGCCGAGCCGGATTTTGACCAGAAGCTCCTTGTGGATAAGGGTGATCTGAAAACCACCCACCCCGATGACATATACATCTCAGACGTCATCTGGGAGTACTGGAACGGGCTTGGCTGGGCAAGACTTGAGGTTTCCGGGGATATCAATCCGTTTTCCTGCATGGGACAGGACGGCAGGCGCAGAGTAGTTTTCATATGCCCTGATGATATTCGAGTTTCCGTGCAGAGCGCACGCTCTGGATTGTGGATAAGGGCGCGGATACGTGAGATACGAAACAGGTTCAGTATGAACGCACGCTGGCTTATCCCGTTCCTGAGGACTATCGACCTGCGGTTCGATCACGGCAGCCGCCTGGTTGAAGCCGACAGCGTGACCACGCTGAATTCCTGCACCGGGAGATCCTACGCGATGAACGGCACCCGGACGCGCATGGAGCTTTTCGCGACAATGCCCGACCAGAAGCGCACGGTGTATTTCCGGTTCGACAAGCCCCCCTGCGGATTCCCGGTTAACCTCTACCTGGGATTTGACGGCGAAACCGACGAGGAACGCGACCTGGAATTCAGCTACCGTTCTGAAAAGAATCCCGGCAGCTGGAGCGGACTCCGCACTGCCGACCACACCGGAGGATTCTGCTCCAGTGGGATCATATCCATGTACATACCGGACGACTTCGCCGAAACGGAACTGTTCGGGATATCCGGTTACTGGATACGCGCCGAGGAGCCTTACGGAAATGAGAACGTAAACTACCCGTCCCTCTGCATGCTCCAGATGAACGCGGTGGATATCATGCAGCAGGTCAGTGTGTCCGGAGAGCGGAGTTCAGTCCGTGCCGGAATCAGGAATCAGACAGTGCAGCTGCTGAATACCCCGGTGACCGACTGCGCCCTGTGGGTCAGCGAGCTTTCAGAAACTCCGCTGAGCGAACTCCAGGAGCTTTACCGCGCCGAACGCGAGAATGTGCGCACGGTGTCCGGCGACGACGGACTCCCGGCGGAGTGGTGGGTCAGATGGCAGAGGGTGGAGAGCCTTGCGTCGTGCGGTCCGGAGGACCGCTGCTACGAGCTGGACTGCACCACCGGAAGAATAACTTTCGGCGACGGCGTGAACGGCAGGATCCCGGCATATTCCGCTGAAATACAGGTCAGCGCGGATTATTCCTGGGGCGGAGGGGTTTCCGGGAATCTTCCTGCCGGGGCGATAGACGGGCTGATGACGGGCATTCCGTTCGTGGAGAGCATGACGAATATCATACCGACCTGCGGAGGCACCAACGCGCAGTCCCTGGACGCAATACGCAGGATAGGCGCGCAGCGCATACGCCACGGCGGAAGAGCGGTCACACTGCGCGACCACGAGGGGCTGATAGCAGAGGAATTCGCCGAGGTAGGAGAGGTCAGGTGCTTCTCCGGAATCGATCGCCGTGGTACTGCGCAGGCAGGCTGTATTACCGCAGTTGTCAAACCCACGCAGATGGGAAGCACCGCATATGCGCTTTCCCTGTGCCGCAGGATAGAGAATTTCCTGCTGGAAAGGGAATGCTGCGAGCCTATATCCGGCGGCAGACTTGCTGTTATCCCGGCGCGCCTTATAAAGGTCAGCGCAGAAATTTCCATAGTGGTAAAGGATATTGAAAAGGCGGCGCAGACCGAGCGCGATGTGATCAGCGCTGTCAGCCGGCTGACGGATACCGCGGCATCGCACATCGGTGTGGTTCCCTGTGAGAACGATATTTATGCGGCAGTCCGGGGAGTCCCGAACGTTGCCTACGCAGCCCGGGTGCTGCTCACCGGCGAGTATTTCTCGGACGGTATTTCTTTGGCGATACCGCTTGACAGGAAGCCGGAATATCCGTTTTTCCTGCCGGTCACCGGAACTCACACCGTCAGGATAGACGGCGTTTCCGGAATGTGACCAAATAAATGAAAGGAGCTTTCCGCAATGATAAATCTGCCGAATCTGGACGACCAGAAATACACTGATATAGTCGAAGCGGCAAAGCGTCGTATCCCGGTTATATTCCCGGAATGGACGGATATGAACGAGCACGACCCCGGGATAACACTGATAGAACTGTTCGCGTGGCTGAAGGAAATGCAGCAGTACACCCTGAACAGGATTCCCGACCGCACCCGTGAGGCAATGCTTCGCCTGGTGGGAACGGAACTTCGCAGACCCACTCCGGCAACGGCAGAGGTTCTGTTTTCCTCTGGTGCGCCGTTGGAGCTTCCGGTGGGCAGCAGCGCGGTTTCCGCCGACGGGACGGAATTCACGCTGACCGAGCCTTTCCGCAGCCAGCCGTATTCCATCGGCAGGATACTCATGCGCAGCGGCGATGAATACGTTGATGTGACGGGGATATCCTCCGAGCGCGGAACTGTGTTCTACCCATTCGGCTCCGGGCTGGAGTGCACCGGCAGGTATCTTTACATCAGCCTGTCCGCACCATCTGAGGAAATACGGCTGGACATCATGACCGAGGACAGGTGTCCGGTGCCACGGAATCCATTTTCCGGCGCTGATGGAACGCCCCGGGACATCGTCTGGGAGTACTCCGCGCCGTCCGGATTCCGCCCATGCAAGGTGGTTTCAGACGGCACTCACGGCTTGTCCTTTTCCGGCAGGCTCATACTCCGCACCGGGGAGGACTTTGCGCATTCATCTGCGGATTCTCCGGAGGGCGGCGTTTGGCTCCGGGCTTCGGTGGTTTACAGCGGCTGCGAGGATATGCCGCTTCTTTCCGGAATATACACCAACATGCTCGCTCTTGTGCAGAAGCAGCGTGAATCCGGCTTCGCGGATACATTCCTGAGGGACGGTTCCGCGGAGGTGTGCGACGTACTTGCCGCGACCGGTGAGCGCATGGTAATGCTGCGCGATGAGCACGGCTGGCGTGAGATCCCGGAACCGGAGGTCACTGTCAGCGGCAGCTGCGTGCGTATTGACCTGCCGGAGTATTCCGGCATGGCTGACGGAGCGCCGGACGTGCGCGTGATATTCTGCCGCCGGCAGTTTTCCGGGAAGATTGCGATGTCCTCGGACGGGCTGCCCTGTCAGGAGTTTCCGTTTGACCCGGAGGGTACGCTGCTTACCGACGAACTGCGTATCATGGTAAGGGACAGGGCGGACAGTGACTCCCCGAGATGGAATGAATATTCATATATTGACGACCTGGCTCTCGCCGGAGCGGACGACAGGGTGTTCACATATGACGCGGAGCGCCGCTGTATCCTGTTCGGGGATAACGAGAACGGCGAAGTCCCTCCGGTGGGATGTGATAATATTCTGATAGTATCCTGCGCACTGACAAGGGGTGCCGCCGGGAATATATCCGCCGGGAGTCTGCAAGCAATCAGCGCCGCAGATTCAACCTGCGCAGTGGAACAGCCCGTCAGCGCTGACGGCGGAACCGACCGAGAGTCCCTTGAAGCCGCCGTTCGGAGGTTCAGATATTCCCTCACGGATAACAACCGCGCCGTCACGGCGGAGGATCACCGGCGTATTGCCCTGCGAACTCCGGGATTACGCGTAGCAGATGTCCGGGCAATACCGTTTTTCGACCCGGAGGATCCGTTCGCACCGCCGGAAAAGCGCCGGAATCTTATAACGCTTGCAGTCCTTCCCTATAGCCGGGGAAGATTCCCGGTGCCGGACGAGAGATTCCTCGCAGCGGTGAAGCGGCACATGGAGAAGTACCGGCTGCTCACCCTGGAGCTTCGCACCTGCGCCCCGGTGTACGTCCGGATAAACATAACCGCCGAAATCATCTGCGGAACAAGCGAGGTAGCAGCAGTAAGGAAGAACGCCGAGGAAAGACTGCGCCGCGCCTTCAGTATCTACGGCGAGAACGGCAGGACCAGATTCGGGGTACCGGTGCTTGAATCGGAGCTTATCGAGTCACTTTGCGGCAACGATGGAGTGCTTGCGGTGAAATATATCCGCATAAGCGCGGACCGCCCGGATTGCAGAAAGACTCCCTCCGGAATACAGATACCGCCGCACGGCATAGCGTATTGCGGCAGTGTAGAGCTGATAACGGCGGAGCGCTGACCTGATGGAATGGAGGAACTGAATTGAACAGATCAAGGCTGTACATAACGCTGAACCGTCCATCAGAGTGGCAGCGGTGTCTGCTTGACGGAATGGAAATATCCGGCGGCAGTATTGTGACATCAGAAGGCAGGACTGGCTGCACCATGATTACCGGCTCCGTGGATTCCACCGAGCATGGCTTTCTCTGGCGAAGTCTTGAGATCTCCGTCAGCGCCGGTGAGAACACGGTCGTTCGCGTAAGCGCATATGCGGCGGATTCTACGGTGATAGGCTGCGACGGTATCCCAAGGGAGCTTGACAGTCTGCTCCGGGACGAAACGGTTCCGGCGGCGGAGCGCCTGAAGCTCACCGAAGGGCTGTTTACTCCGCTGTACACCAATTGCACAGACGGTCCGGTCGGACTTCACGGCAGATACATCTGGATACGTCTGGATATCATCATGCTGGACCGCCAGCCGGTAAGGCTCAGCAGAATAAAACTGCTGCTGAAAAGCGAGAGCATGATGGAGTATCTTCCGGAGGTCTACCGTTCCGGCGATGGGGAAAACGGCTTCATGACGCGTTATCTGTCGATATTCGACAGCATATTCTTTGACATGGACGGACGGATAGATAAGGCGCGTTCCGCAATGGATTACCGCGCAGCCGAAGGCGCAATGCTCCGCTATCTGGCGGATTGGATCATGGCGGAAGATTCCGCATATCTGGACGAGGAGAGCCTGCGCCAAAGGATAAGCCGTACGGCGTTGGATTACCGTATGTCCGGCACCCGGCAGGGATTATCCGACTGGATACAGCAGGAATACGGTGTGACGCCGAACATTATAGAGTATTTTGAGGTCTGTAAACTGGCGTCGGAGGGAAAGGACCGGGAAGTATATCAGCGCCTGTTCGGCAGTGACCCGTACAGATTCTTCATACTTCTGCCGGAAAAGACGTTCGCGGACACTCACGAGGCGAACATATTCACAGCAAAGCTGCGGAACCGTATTCCGGCTTACACGGAAGCGGAAGTAGTTATCCTGAAACGGAACGTCATTCTCGAAAACCATACCTATCTTGGCGTGAACTCGGTCATCGGCGGATATTCATGTGCTGAGTCCGATTCGGGCAGCATAGCCGGAGATATTATTTTAGGAGGAAGCAACGATGAACAACAGTAATTTCTTTCCGCTTGAGCGAAACAGATACTTCTACGGGAAAATGCTCACCGCCCGGGACTTTGAAACGGAGCAGCGCTATTTTAACAACAAGCGGAGATTGCTGAACCGGACGCTGTTCGGCGCCGGTGTAGTCTGCGGGCTTGGCGTCTGCCGCAATGACGATGTGTCGTTCTCGGTGGAAACCGGCATGGCGCTGGATTACATGGGCAGGGAGATCTGCGTCAGCACCCCGGTCATCAGAAAACTCCGAATGGTGGACGGATTCGAGGATCTGAGTAAATCCGACCGTGCGTATCTCTGCCTGCAATATTCCCAGGAGAACCGCGAGCCGGTGAACAATATCGGCGCTGCGGACAGCGGCAGCGAGCAGTACAACAAGATCGAGGAGGGGTACCGTCTGTATCTTTCCACGGACGAACCGGATCTTTCAGAGATATACGGCGGCTCCGGCGTGAACAGCGTTTCCGTCGTGTACAGCTCCCACGGGCTGCGTATTGTCCGTATCGTCCCGAAGCTTGCCGTTTCCGGGGACGAGATCACGGTCAGATTCGTGGTGATAAAGGGAATCGACGATCCGCAGGTGTCATTCGCATACTCCTTCAGTGCGGATTATTTCCGCTCTGCCGGGGACGAGGCAGGGCGGCTCAGCTTCACCGAGGACCCGACCCTCGGCGCGGACGTGTTCAACGCGGATTTCGCACTGAACTGCGCCGAAGTATCTGACACCGCTGTGCCGCTTCATAAGGACCGCGCGACCATCTCCGTCCAGATGGGGGATTTCACTGACAATGTTCAGGTCGAAGCCCCCGAGGTTTATCTGTGCCGTGACGCAGATAGCTGCTCCCTCATGCGCGAAACCAGAATGAGCACTCTTGAAAAGCACATCGGCGGCGAAAATACGCCGATATACCTTGCCAAGGTAGACTGCCTTAACATCGGCACAGGATTTATTATCCGGCACATCACGCCTCTGCCGTTTGCACAGCGCGTGAATCCGGCGATAGCCGAGGCGCACTCCGGGAATTCCGCAGCGGAGCCGGTGCCAATGGCTTCCGCAAAACCGGATAATATACTCGGCGGCGGAATAGGCACCGAGGTGGAAACACTGGAATACTGGCAGAAACCGCAGGTATCTGCGGCGTACAGCAAAAAGGATAAGCGTCTGAATTTCCGATTCGGTATCCCGTCTGCGGAAGCCTACGATTACGCGACCTCCTCCGGTGTAGCGGATATCCCCATCTCGGGAGCTATCCGGGTGAACGCGCGGTTCTTTTCAGAGGATATCCCGCATAACCTCGGCATAGGCGACGTGAGCATTTCCGTTTCTGTGGAATATGAGGATTCCGGGGAGCGCAGGCTTCTGTTCGGGGACGGCGAGATATTCGCGACCAAGACCGAGAAGGCAGTGCCCAGAATACAGGCAGCAGCCCTGCTCAGCCCGGAAAAGGGGACGTTCCGTATCGGTATCCGCCTTTCGGACTATGTGGAGGGGCACAGCGTCCGCGTACGCTGGTTTGCATACAAACCCACCCGGGATACTGCGCAGCTCAGATATAACGACAATATCGTCATACGGATAAGCCCGGATATCCAGAAAGTTAAGCCACTTGAG
>OKRU01000299.1_pt1 | contig 48203 bp, 43 predicted proteins | sample 1601131 | NCBI WGS metagenome assembly OKRU01 (sample SAMEA3541558, study PRJEB24748) | human gut metagenome | biome: human gut; feature: human-associated habitat; material: faeces | place: China | collected 2012
CGCCGGATATACAAAATTGCCACCGATTTGGTGCACGCCGGTCATGTGGCGGAGTGGGATTTCAAATCCTATGTGTTGGGCACCATGTTCTACCGCTATATTTCAGAGAACTTTACCGCCTATATCAATGAGGGTGAGCACGCCGCTGGGAATCAAGACTTTGACTATGCGAAAATGTCGGATGCCGATGCGGAGACGGCACGGGAAGGGCTGGTGCAGGAAAAGGGGTTCTTTATCCTGCCCTCGGAGCTGTTCTGCAATGTTCTGGCTCGTGCGGATAAGGACGACAATCTGAATGAAACGCTGGAGAAAGTATTTCATCACATTGAGAGCAGTGCCGCCAGCGGTGATGCGGAAAATGACTTTGCGGGCCTGTTCGATGATTTCGATGTGAACAGCAAGGCCATTGGCGAAACCGTTGCCAAGCGTAATAAGGTGCTGGTAGAGCTTTTGAACGGCGTGGCGCAAATGCCGCTGTTCTCCACGGACGGGATGAACCCGGACCTATTCGGTGACGCTTACGAATACCTGATGGGTATGTATGCCGCCAACGCCGGGAAAAAGGGCGGGCAGTATTTCACCCCTGCGGATGTTTCCGAGCTGCTGGCCCGTCTGGGAACCATCGGGAAAACGAAGATCAACAAGGTCTATGAAATAAAGACGCAAAATTTGATACAACGCACAGCGGCCTGACCAAAGGGGTGTCGCAGGGGTCAAAGGGGTGTCGGTCTGATTAGGGGTGTCGGTTTTCTGAAATCGACGCTATTTTTATCTTCGGGAGGTTTTGTGATGCCTACAATTTCAAAGAAAGAATACGAAGAGTACAAGAGTCTGTGTTATGATAGAGACCACGGAAGGTTTCTGACATCCGATGGGTTACGCCTCATTTGTGAATCTTATAATAAAAATCCTGAAGCCATTGGGAAGCATATGCTGGAGGCATTGGCTCGGATTGAGAGTAAGGAGCATTAAGAATGGTATCATCAGCAAAAGACCAAGCAGATGTTATCGAACAGTTTCTATTTGAAATATTAGAAACTGAGGAGTACAAAGCTGTTGAATATTTAGCTTTCTCTATTTATAAACCGATGCTGGATTATTTTACGTCCTTAAGAACCAAAGAGAATACGTTTCCAACTCCGCCATTTCTAATTCCGTTGGTTACTCGAGTCGGTGAGCTATTTTGTGAAAAAGGTATTACAGGGGATAATATTCTGAATTACATGGAAAAAAACGATAGCCACGGATGGATAATGTACTATGATACGGCTTTTATTCGTAGGCCCGGAGCAACTGAAACCATTCAGGTTGAAGCTGAGTTTCTTTTTCTTATTATCTCAGGATTTATTTTAGACACATTCGGAAAAAAATATATAGACATAAACGATATGCTTCTGGGAGAGCAGTTTGCATATGAAACGAATCAGTATGGCCTAACGCCTGTTCCCGGAGTAGAGTTTAGGGCGGATTCATTTATATTTGATGGAAAAGCATATCTGTATAATTTGTTGACAAACAAGTCAAAGATTGGTTTTTTTGATGGTATGCCCGGTTTTGCAAAGATAATTACAGAGAATGTCGATTCTGGAGACATTCTGCTTCGTTTAGATGAACGTTTGGCTGTACCTGCAGACCAGATTATCTCGTATTCAACATTGAATTTTGAGAAATTCCGTGGCCCACAGTTTCATTTTACGGATACAGATTTTACAAAAGCCAAAACAATCATCGTGCATATTGACTCAAAAACATGTGACAAACTGCTTATGGTTATAAAGAAAGATTATGATGATACGCGAAAGAAGGCATTTCTTCATATTGAAATTGAGACTTTGCCATATTGTCCTACTGGAGAAGCAAATTCTCCGTGTATAACTACATTCTTGCATGGCATGTATTATCCAGAGGATGATGTTTTTACACACATCGATTATACTAAGAATCAATATATATACTCAGACTACGAGCAAAAATACGCTGATGCTAATCCGGAAATACCGATAGATTTTTATGCCGAAAAGAAATTGCATTATAAGATTTGGTGTATAGAGAATGGAACGTATTCCAGAGAGATTTGGTATAAACTAATGGTGGCGTCTCTGCCCAAAAAATATCATATATTATTGGATGAAATATTGGCATAAAATTGAATGGAATAAGAAAGCGCCTCACCGCTGGTATGAAAACCAGTAGTGAGGCGTTTAACATAATTGGTTTACGCTTTTACTTCCTGCCCGTTTTTGAAGGTAAAGCGGATGTCATCGGCAGCGTAGACGGTGCCGTAGTCCACCAGCCCGTGCCAGCTCTCCAGCGTAAATTCGGTCAGCTCATCCGGCATGGCTGCAAAGGCTTTCAGGAAATCCTCGATGCTGGCCCGCTGGGTCTGCATCTGATGGATTTCTGTCGCGACCGCGTCCAGGCGGGCCTTGGCTTTATCAAAACGCTCGGTCAGACCGTCGTAACGATTCTGGTACTCGGTCTGGTCAAGGGCGACGTGGGCATTTTCGTAGATGCACTGCTGAACCATGTCGGAGACCACCTGCGTCTCCTGCTGGAGTTCTTCCTGCTCCCGCTCCAAGTCGGTGGTGTCAAAGAGCAGGGCCATCATCTCCCGGCCATCCGCGATGACCGTATCCTTGGTGGCCAGCAGCTTATTTGCCGCTGACAGGAATGCCTGCTGGATGATGTCATCAGTCAGGTGCGGGGTGCTACAATGCCTGTCGCCATCGAATTTGTGATTGCACTGCCAGATGACCTTCCGGTACTTGCTGTTGGAGTGCCATACCTTTGAGCCGTACCAGCTGCCGCACTCACCGCAGCGGATTTTACTGGAGAAGGTGTGGACGCCACTGTGGTACTTCCGGCCCTTGCCGCGCTTCTCCATTTCCCGCTGCACCATCTCGAAGGTGTCCGGGTCGATGATAGCCTCGTGATTGTCCTCCACATAGTATTGTGGGATTTCGCCCTCATTGACCTTCTTTTTCTTCGTCAGGTAATCGACAGTGTAGGTCTTTTGCAGGAGAGCGCAGCCCTTGTATTTCTCATTTGACAAGATGCTTTTGACCGCCGAGGTATTCCACTTGGGCTTGCCTCCGGGAGACAGGATGCCGTCAGCCGTGAGCTGCTGGGCGATGCCGTTGTAGGTCATGCCTTGAAGGAACATGGCGTAGATGCGCTGAACAATGGCTGCCTGCTCCCGGTTGACCACCAGATTGCCGTCCGGCCCACGGTCGTAGCCGAGGAACCGGTTGAACGGAACCGTGACTTTGCCGTCTGCAAAGCGCTTCCGCTGGCCCCAGGTACAGTTTTCAGAAATGCTCCGGCTTTCCTCCTGTGCCAGCGAGGACATGATGGTCAGGAGCAGCTCCCCCTTTCCGTCAAACGTCCAGATGTTCTCTTTTTCAAAATAGCACTCGATGCCGTTTTCCTTGAGCTGGCGGATGGTGGTCAGACTGTCTACCGTGTTCCGGGCAAAGCGGCTGACGCTCTTGGTCACGATTAGGTCGATTTTTCCGGCCAGCGCATCTGCCACCATGCGTTTGAAGCCCTCTCGGTGCTTGGTGCTGGTGCCCGTGATGCCTGCGTCCGTATAGACATCGACGAACTCCCAATCGTCCCGGATCTTGATGTAATTCGTGTAGTAATCAATCTGGGCCTCATAGCTGGTGAACTGGTCGTCATGGTCGGTGGAAACACGCGCATAACCGGCGACCCGGCGCTTTTTCTGCTCAGTGATTGGCATAGCTGTGAAGCGGGTCAGCGTGGCCGGGATGGTGGTAATCTTCTTAGTCGCTTTCGGCATGGCGTTCCCTCCATTTCGCTTTCATGACCTCGCTCATGTGCTTTTTCCGCTCCTCAGTCTGGCGGGGCATGACGGCTCTGTCCACAGCCCACCAGAATTTCACGATGTTCGGATTGGACTGCCGCCATGCATCCACCAGCTGTGGGAGCTCCTCCTCAGTCAACCCCATCTCCAGAGCGCCCATCGCCTTGAGCGCACCAACGGAGCCGCCATAACCGAGGGCCAATTCTGCAATCTTACCCTTCTGGCGCAGGTGTCCGTTGATGCCATGTTTCTCCACGGGAACCTTGAACATCTGTGATGCGCTGGCGCAATAGATATCTCCGCCCGTGGAGAATACTTCCTGCCGCCATGTTTCCCCGGCAAACCACGCGATGACACGAGCCTCAATCGCACTGAAGTCGGCTACGAGAAATTGGGCACCGTCTCTGGGAATGAAAGTGGTTCGGATAAGCTGGGAGAGTGTGTCCGGCACATCCTCATACAGCAGCTCCACAGCATCGAAATCGCCGGAGCGCACCAGAGCACGGGCCTCCGCCAAGTCGGGTAGGTGGTTCTGGGGCAGGTTTTGCAATTGAATGTTTCTGCCGGAGAAGCGCCCGGTTCGGTTTGCCCCATAGAACATGAACATCCCACGGGCACGATTGTCGCTACAGACGGTTTTCTCCATTGCCTGGTATTTCCGGACGGAAGACTTGGCCAGCTGCTGCCGGAGCGTGAGCACCTCCGCCAGCTCCGGCGGTGCCGTTTTCAGGAGCTCCGCCACAACCTTCTTGCCGAGGCTGTCGGTCTCCATGCCGTTGTCGGAGAGCCATTGCTTCATCTGCTGGACGGAGTTGGGGTTCTCCAATGCCGTCATGCGCTTCATGGCATCAGTCAGCTCCTGTCGGGAACGGGCATCCATCTGAATGGCCTGCTCCACGAGCTCCATGTCGATGCGGACGCCACGGTCGTTGATTCTTGGTCGATGTCGTATTCCTCCCAGACCTGTGGCGGTACCGGGAACTTGGAGAGCTTCTGCTGGATGCCCATCTCGGCCTCTACGTCACGGGCATTATAGCGTTTGAACAGCTCCCACTTGTCCGGCGCATGGAAGGGCCGGTTTCGGGTGCGCTGGCCATTTGCCTTGGTGGGCAGACAGGGCTGGCAGAAGTATTTGATGAGCTCCTTGCCCTCGGTGAGCTTCTGTTTCTCCAGACCGAGAACGGCACCGACACCCTCCAAGGAAAGCGGCAGGCCCATCGTAGCCGCCCAGACCATAGAGCAATGCCAGCTCTCCGGGTCAAGATATTCACCGGTGGGATAACCGAGATACCGGGAGAGGTATACCCGCTCGAAGGCCGCATTGAAGGCCCACTTGCTGACGGAATCGTCCTCCAGCGCAGCCAGCACTTCCTTAGGGATATGCTCCCCACAGGCAAGGTCGACCACCTGCACCGGCCCGGAGTCAATGCTGTAGCCAAAGAGCAGGATTTCAAAATTGGGAGACTCACAGTAACGATAAACTCCGGTCTTCTGGAGCGGGATGTCACTGTAGGTCTCAATATCGATACTGAGTGTTTTCATAGGCACATCCTTTCGGAGCAGTGGAATATGGGTGGTGGGATTGCTCCCACCACCCGCTGGATGAGGATTACGATTTGTCGAGCTCCCTCATACGAGCCTCGTGATATTCCACCTCGCGCAGGGCACGCTCCTTCTCAAGCTGCTGGCGTTCGGCCTCCCAAGCTGCGTTGCGCTTTTCACGCTTGCGGTCATCGATAGTTTCGATGATAGACCGGACAATCCAGAACACTGCCAAGAGCAGATAGAGGGAGAGCAGAAGAATGCAGAGAATGGTCGTAGCGTTCATCGTGGTCACCTCCATCAGTCAAGGAAATCGTCATCTTCGTCGGTGGCGAAGTCAGACTCGGCGCTGGCCTTGCCGCCCAGAGGCTCACCGTCACGAATTTTCTGCAGATTGTTCAGGCCGCAGGCGATGCCGCGATTGCCGGAGCTGTTGAACGCGTAAAACGTGATGCTGGCGCGACCGTACACACCGGAGTAGACCTCAGAGCGGGTCAGGATGGGATTGCGGTCGGCATCCACGATACCGGGAGCACTGGTGGCGTTGGCGTTGACGAAGTAGGCACCGGCATAGGCGGGGTCATCCGGACGCTCGGTGTCGCCGTCGCGCAGCGGGGTCTTGATGACGCTGAGGGCCGGGACAGACTTGCCGTTGCCCTTGAGCTTGGCCTCGCCCTCACGGTAGGCCACTTCGATGGCCGCCTGAATCTTGGAGACGGTCTTGGTGTCGGACTTCGGGATGATGAAGCTGACCGAGTATTTCGGAGCGCCTCCGTTGATGCTCTTGGGCTCCCAGACGTTGGCGTAAGACCAGCGGGTGTTGGGGCCGGTGATGACCTTCATGGGATTGGTAAATTTGGTGTTCTTATTCATCGATGTTTTCCTCCATAAAATCATTTTTTGCTGTGTTCATAGCCGGACGCTTATCGCTTTCCGGTACGAGCGTGGGTTTTCCCTGTGGCTTTTCAATGTAGCCCGTCAGGAGTTCGTCAAAGCGAGCCTTGCCAAGCAACTTTTGCATCGCGGTGATGCCCAGCAGCTTCCGCTCATACGGGTCAAAGCCCGCACCGCTGACCGTCTGAATAACGGCAGCCTCGTTGGTATATCTGCGATTGGAGCGACCTTCGACCAGTTTCCAGCCTTGCCATTCCTTTCCACTGACCGCTTGCTGGAGTGCGTACTCCTTGATATCGGAGGCCCACGATACCAGCGCATCCACGCGGGACAGAATGTCCTCGATGTCCTCGTCCGTGAGGAGTGGTGGCAACTTGAAATCGTAGCGGGCCAGCTCCAGATTGGCCTTGGCGCGGGCGCGGCACTCATTCTTGGCCGTGCAGAATCCGCACCACTCACCGCAGAGGAATTTGCCGTCACCGGCGAAGGCCAGCTCTGCCGTAGGTTTCAAAACCTCGTCCGCCCAGCGGTACAGGTCATCCTTGGAAATCTCAAACGTGCTGATGTTCTGGCGTCTGGGCTGATAGATGGTCATGCTGACGGTGTCGATGTCGTAGATGCCGTCGAACAGCTCCAAAGCACCGAGCCCGTAACATTTCATTTGAGAATTTTCCACTGCGGAGACAAGTATCCCAAGCCCGTGTTTGTAATCAATCACGTGCATAGTGCCGTCCGCGATAAGGATGGCGTCGGAAGTGCCGAAGCCCTGTTCCACCCAGCGAGAGAAATCCACCCGCTGCTCGATGAGCACGACCGGGTCTGAACAGGTCTCTTTGGCTGCCTCCACCAGTTCAAGGATGTAGGCGGCATAGCCGCTGGCACACTCGTCCATTTCCTGATTGAACCAGGTCAGGTTCTCTGTGGGGTCGACGGCCTCCATGCCCAGCGCCTTCCGGAGCTTATACTCACAGAGCGTGTGGGCATCGGTGCCCTCGGCGGCATAATCGGAGCCCTTGTCCTCGTAGAGCTCACACAGCCTCGCGGATGGTGGGCAGTGGAGCCAGCGGTCTGACGCGGACGCAGAGAGAAGCGCGTGTCCATTAGGTGGCATCGGCAAGTCCCTCCACATCCTTGAGCAGGGCCTCATAGTGCTGCGGGTCGACCAGCGAGAGCTTTTCGGCACCGTACTTCCGGAGGAGCTCCCGGATTGCCGCCGTGTGACCGGCGCGGGATTTCTCCGCCAACACCGCCCGTACCTGCTCCAGCGTGGGCGCGGGCTTGGGCTCCGGCTCCCTGGGCGCGGGGCTGCTGAACTGACGAGTCAGCCAGTTGGCTACATCATCAATAGCGGCAGCCGCATCGTGCAGTTCTTGGATGGCCATAGCCATATCCGCCAGTTTTGACATTGTGATTTCCTCCTTCCTTGGTTTGCCTCTGGTTGTCGAGGGCAGCGAGCTTTTGCGCCAGACGTGCGGAGACGCGGGAGATAGCCTTGAGCACCTGAATCTCCTCGGCTGCGAGGCTGCTGTTCCTGTAGTTGTTGTCGTACACAGTTTTCACCTCCCTGAAGGCTGGTGTCGTTTGTCGCCTTCCAGCTCCCACTGAAGGTGAGGAGCCGTTTTGAGCGGAGAATTTTTCAAAAACGCAAAAAAGGCCCTCCGGCCACCGGGAGAACCGATGGTCAGAGGGCCGGGAGTGCTGGGGATTAGCATCCACGGATGCGCCGGAGCTCCGTCCGATACTTCTTCATCTGGTCGGCGAAGGTGCGCTGGGGGCGACCGAGGGCCTTGGCAATGGCGCGGTCGGAGACGTTGTCGTCGTCCATCCACATGGCGATGATGGTGTCCGCATCGGGGTCAAGCTCCCGGAGACGGGCGAAGAGGCGGTCAAGCAGGTCGCGGTCTGCAATGATGCTCTCAATGGCCGGAGCCTCAGACGGAACCATGTCCATCAGGGTATCCTCGCCATCCTCACCGATGGGAACGTCCAGAGAAGCCAGGTCGCCGGAACGATGGTACTCACAAATGAGGCAGTCGCCGTCACAGGCCCAGACCTTGCTCTGCGGGCAGACGCAGCGTCCATGAGCCTGCTCCTTCATCCGGATACGGGCTGCCTCGCCGTAGTAGGCGTCGCGGACTTCCTTGCTGACCGGAATCTTCTCACCGGTGGCGCGGTCATAGATAAAGGGTTGATCCTGATTGTCGTACTTTGCCATAAGATTTTCTCCTTTCGGCGGTGAAGCCGAAGCGGAGATAACCTGTATGGCTGCCAGTTCTTCTGTACATAGATGGTCACCTCATGCGGATTCCTCCGCTTCGTTTCGGTGACCAGCCGTTCGCAAGCTGGCACTCTATATAAACTTTCTCCCGTCCACCGACTGCGAACACACCTCGTGGCCACGAAGAAGGTGAGTCGGTTTTCGGGAAAGTAGTTTTACGCCTTGCTTAGGGCGGCTTTGTAGCCTTTAGTCGTTGGCGATTTGCTCTAAGTCGCTGAACACCTCGCCGTAGTAGCAAGGAGATAAATCCTCCAAGCTATGAGCGTCGTAGCGGCAGAACACGGAATCCACCACTTTTTGGCCATACTCGGCTGCCACTTTTGCTGCGGCATTCTCGATGTTGATGACCCAATCACGGTTTGAAAGCATTGCTTTTCACCTGCCTTTCCAAAAAGAAAAACTGTACTCTGCGCTTGAGCAATTACAGAGTACAGCTTTTCAAACTTGGATTACATGATTGAGACTTGGACGGACTTGGAAGATTGAAGTCTCTTGTCAGGACGCCTTGGTGGAACAAAAATACGGATTAGACCGGAAATGATAAATCTTCGCAAACTCAAACTTCATATTGCAAAAAGCAAAGTTTTGTGATATAATACTTCAGTATCAGCAGTACGGCACTACGGTACCCAAGGAGGTGCAAGGATGTTCAGCTATAATAAATTGTGGAAAATGCTTATCGACAGGAACATGATGAAAAAAGACCTTATGGCAGAGACAAATATAACCTCCTCTACAATGGCCAAAATGGGAAAGGGCTTACCTGTGAACATGGAAATACTGGGGCGGATATGTGAAGCGCTGGATTGCGATATCGGCGACATAGTCAACTATGTAAAAGAGTAATTGTTCCGATTTGTGAAAGGAGGCGTTTGAGATGGCAGGGCACCTTTGTTTTGGGTCATTCCTTAAAATACTCACTTTGTGCTCTCCCAGAAGCACGACGCAAAAATTCCTCTGTGGAACAATGTTTTTAGCCGTCAATTCCATGTATGACATCCGGGAAGATGACGGTACCGTAGGCCACTTGGTCAACTGCTCAAATAATATTTCACCGGCGATTACAGATGAGATTTCTCCGGAGCACGCGCCGTCCGTTCTGGCCTGTTTCGAGACACAGATAATTCCGAAGCTCTATCCAGAGAAGCGGAAGCATATTGTTCACGCTCTCTTGGATTTGCTTTTTCAGGACGATGATATTGCTGATGATGTGCGAATTGGCACCATTACATCTAATACCAAGGGCTACTATCGGCTTGAGTATCGATATAATCTGGCAGAGATGCTAACAGATTTCTTCTTCTTTGTCGTCCGGACAATCGATAACAAGGCGGGGCGCACATACATTCTAGATGTCTCACGTGAGTATATAAGTTCGTTCAACCAGGACGAACTCAACCGTTTGGTTCTGTTAGAAAGTGGAGCTGCTACCGGCCTTACTATGTCTGTTCGAGGTAAAGGCTTTGAGGATGCATTTGTCCCCGTCTGTCAGATTCCTCTTGGGCTCAGAAATCCGGAAGACTATCAAATCTTCCGTCTCAAAATCGAAGACAACGAATTCACCTATGCCGGTCTGAAAAAGTATTTGAATACCAACATAGGCCGCTATGTATATTCCAGAGCTGAGATGGAGCGGTATAAGGCGGAGGGCGACCTGGAAAGCGTCGGCATGGACGCTGCGCAATACATCCGCGAACACAGCACTGGGAATGAACTGGCGGATATGCTGCTGTATGCGTTTTTGGAAGAGGTGCTAAAGGCACCTAAGTTGCTGAGCTCTATTGAACTGGGTGCCAGCACAAACTGTGCCGGGATTCATCTGCATTCCATCGGGAAGGATACCTCCGAATACCAAATGGTGTACGGGTCTTCTCAAATAGAAGGAGACCTGAAATCTGCCATTGACGCGGCTTTTGACGCGGTGGTTCAGATAAAAGCAAAGCGGATTACAGGTATGGAACTGGTCAACAGCGCGGCCTTCGGGAGGAGCGTGGATGTTCAGACAGCGCTTGCGGTCAAGGATATACTGATTCCAACGAAGCAGGGGCAGGAACCGCCCGGAACTGCATTTGGCCTGTTTCTTGGCTATTCTCTTGGATTAAATCCAGAGGACTATTCCGCGACAGAGTTCATAGAAGAAGCTGTTGCAAGAATGGAAAGTGCAATCACCGAGAATGCGGAATATATTTCGCAGAAGATTACGGCCCTCCATCTTGGGATGCATTCGTTTTATATCTACGTTCTGCCGTTCAACAATGCGCCCCAAGATAAAACCAGCATTATCAACATGCTGATAGGAGGTGGCATCTGATGAAAGAAACCACCATCGGCGCTGTCCTCTTTGATGGCATTGAGGAGAATCCGTATCTCAACGAACTGTATGACGCCATTCTATACAACTATGGTCGGCAGCTCTTTGGGCTGACAAATCTTCCGGAAAAGGAGATAAGTGTACCTGCAGCTTTGCGGTTTGCAGATATCCTCTCAAAATCAGTACATACGCAGAATGAGGAGACCCACAAGCTGTGGGCGCAGGAAATCGTCGCTCTTTTGAATGCTCTCCATCCGGATGACGAATTGATACAGTATTATCTCGGCTCTGTTCTCACCAGCGTAAGCAATTTTAGAGGTGTGAGTCTCAAAGCTGCAGATTATGTGAGCGCAGACCTCCTTGACCGAATTTTCACCCAGGTCAGCAAGGAATATCTGCGTATCCCTGAAGCAGAGAATGAATACTTCTTCCGCGCTCAAAAGGAAATATACGAGAAGTTTAACGAACCGTACTTCAGTTATTCAGCCCCCACATCGCTGGGAAAATCGTATATCATGAGGACATTTATCCGAGAGCAGATAGCAAAAGGTAGACAATGCAATTTCGCTATTATAGTTCCGACCAAAGCCCTCATAAATGAAACGACGGAAAAACTGACAGAGGTTCTTGGGCCGGAGCTCAAGGAGAAAAATTATAGAATTGTTACCTCAGCGGGCGCAATGGCCTTGGAAGAAGAACATAACTTCATCTTTGCCATGACCCCAGAACGCCTGCTCTACTTGCTGATTTTGATGAAGGATATCTCTATCGAATACCTTTTCATCGATGAGGCTCACAAGATCTCCAAGAAAGATGGCCGGAGCGCATTCTACTACAAGGTGGTTGATATGCTTTCTCAGAGAAGCACACCTCCACACATTATTTTTGCGTCTCCGAACATCCCGAATCCAGAAGTCTATTTGCAGCTCATCCCAGACGTTGCAAATAGGGAGAACTATAAAATAGCAACGAAGTTTTCGCCTGTGAATCAGGAGAAATTCCTGATTGATTTCAAGCGTTTCGAGCTGCATTATTATAATGAGGCGACTCAGAAACTCACAAAATACTGCAGTTTCCCGGAGGACAAGGAACTACTGGATTTTGTCCATGAATTGGGTGAAGGTGCCAGGAGTATCGTGTACTCGAATAGTAAGGACAATGTTGTGGAGTATGCTTTGCAGTATGCCGCACAGCTCCAGCCGTTGCATGATAGTGACCTGGATGTTCTGGCGCAAGACATCCGGCAGGATGTTCACGGTGATTACTACCTGGCCGATATTGTAGAAAAAGGCGTAGCCTATCACATGGGATATTTGCCCTCGACGATTCGGGCTCGCATCGAATCGCTCTATAAGGACGGAAAAATTCACACCCTGTTTTGTACCAGTACATTACTGGAAGGCGTCAATTTACCTGCGGATAACCTTTTCATCACCAGCCACAAGAACGGTGGTGATATGTCTCCGGTCGATTTCAGAAACCTGATGGGAAGGGTCGGGCGCATAGAGTTCAACCTGTATGGCAACGTGTTCCTCGTGTGTATAAAGCGGAAGACGAAAAAAGAACGCTTTCTCCATCTGCTGCAGGAAAAAATCGTGCCTCAGCAGCTGTCGTTGGCCACGGCTTTGACCCCGGAACAGAAAACCAGCATTGTTTCTGTTTTGAAAAGCGGGCAGGCCGAAATACCAAAGGATGGCTCCCTGCCACCAGCGGAGTATTCTTTGATTCGCAAGGTGGCTAACATCCTGTTGAAAGATATTGTTTCTGGACGTGCAAGCCGGGTGAAAAAGGAGTTCTCGGATGTGCTGAGTCCGGAAGACGAAGCTGCCATTGCCGCAGTCTTCGCTGGCCGGGAGCATTCCCTTGATGATGATATCAACCTATCCCTCGACCAGACAGAACGACTCGCAAGGGAAATCCGCAGTGGAAGACTCCATTATCCGGCTATCCGCATTGGAGGTAAGGCGGATTATAATGAGCTGAGGAGCTTTCTTGAGCGGCTATGCGACATCTTCAAGTGGGGAACCTACGAGTATGATACTCTTGGCTTTCAGAACAAATCATCCGGAGCACATACGAAACTGTCGCACTATGCCTTTGTCCTGAATCAGTGGGTTTCTGGCATGAGCTTAAACCACATGGTTACAGATTCCATTGATTACTATCTCTCGACCGGCAAAGGAAAGGTAAAGCTCAAAGGTCAGTATGTCGCGTTCAAGAATGAGCCTGCCTATGTTAATGCACTCATCAGCGGGATGCTTGAGGACATCGAGGATGTAATCCTTTTTCGGATTGCAAACTACTTCCTCCGGTTTTCGCAGGAATATAGAGCATGTTTCCCGGATGCTTCTTTTACCGATTGGTACGAACTCGTTGAGTACGGCACAACGAATCCGGAGGCAGTATGGCTGCAGCGAAATGGCTTCACCCGCGAAGCAGCGGCCTATATTACAGAAAACCGGAGCCAGTACATTACCTTTGACGATAATGACCAGCTCCGGTTGAAGCCTGCGCTTCTGGAATGCGAAAACCTGAGCATTCGCCGAGAAGCAGAACAGGTGCAGTATAACAGTCCCGAAATATACTTGGTGTCCTGATTTTGGGACAGGCCAGATGATATGATAAATTGACCTTAAGATATGCTGGGATGATACCATCCCGTTGAATGGAGGAAAAACATATATGGCAGAGAAACTGACGATAGATGCCATGTGGGATGATTCGCCCATTGACGTTTCCACAGAGGTAAACTTCATCTGGTCAATTGCGAACAAGCTGCGCGGCACCTATCAGAGCGACAAATACAAGGATGTCATCATCCCGATGGTCATCATCCGGCGCTTCGAGTGTGCGCTGGCCCCGACCAAGAAAAAGGTGCTGGAAACCTTCGCCGCCAATCCGAATTATCCGGCAAAGGCCATGTACCGGGTGTCTGGGTACCAGTTCTATAACACCAGCGGCTTTGACCTTGCGGAGCTGGTGAACGATTCTGAGCATCTGGCCGCGAACTTCAAAGCCTATATACAAGGCTTCTCTGCCAATATTCAGGACATTATCCGCAGCCTCGACTTCGATAAGCAGATTGACAAGATGGACAAGAACAATCGCTTGCTTAGTGTGGTCAAGGCGTTTTCGGAGCTTGACCTCGACCCGCGCACCATCGACAACGTGAAGATGGGGTACATTTTCGAGGAACTCATCCGGAAGTTCTCTGAAAATGCCGAAGCTGGCGACCACTACACGGGCCGCGACATCATCAAGCTCATGGTAAACATCCTGCTTGCCGAAGGCTGCGATGATATCTTCGATGACGGAAAGGTTATCACCGTACTCGACCAAGCCTGTGGAACGGGTGGTATGCTGTCCACTTCCTACAATTTTATCAAGCGGTATAATCCCACCGCCGACGTGCGGCTCTTCGGGCAAGAAATCAATCCGGAGTCCTACGCCATCTGCCTTGCGGAGATGATGATTAAGGGCCAGAATGCGGAGAACATCTGCTTCCAGGACACCATGCTGGCTGACCGCTTTAAGGGCACCAAGATGCGCTTCGTGATTATGAATCCGCCATTTGGCACTGCTTGGGGTGGCAAGGACGCACCCGAAGGCGTAGAGACCGCCGTCAATGCGGAACACAAAAAAGCGGAGAGCCGTTGGAAAGCCGGTTTGCCCAGCTCCGGTGATATGCAGATGTTGTTCCTCCAATCCGCGATTGATAAGATGGACGACAATTTCGGTCGGGCAGCCATCATCGAAAACGGTAGCCCCTTGTTCACAGGCGGCACCGCATCCGGGGAGAGCCAGATTCGCCGGTGGATGTTGGAGAGCGACCTGATTGAAGCCATTATAGCGCTGCCGGTTGACCTGTTCTACAATACCGGAATTGCCACCTATATCTGGGTGCTCTCAAAGAACAAGCGCCCGGAGCGGAAGGGCAAAGTACAGCTGATTGATGCATCTTCCTTCTTCCATAAACTGCGCAAAGCGCTGGGCGACAAGAAAAACGAAATCAGCCCGGAAGACCGTTCTGCCGTCACCCAGCTGTATGCGGATTTTGAACCGGGTGAGTTTTGCAAAATATATCGGAACGAGGAATTCCTGTACAGGGAGTATGTCGTGATGCAGCCGCTCCAACGGAGCTATGCCATCACACCGGAGCGGATTGAGGCCATGCTCTCCAAGGGCTCCCTGTCCGGTCTCTATGATGCCGCTAAGGTGGACGAGTTGGAGAATGCGGAGGAATTGACCGGTAAGGACTTGAAGAAGCTGGAGGCGTTCCAGAACAACAAACCGGTCTTCGATGCGATTGTCGCTGCGTTGCAGGCTGCGGTGAGTGACACGGTCTATTATTCTCCCGCTGCGTTTATGCCAGCGCTGGCACAGGCGCTGGGAAGCGGTATGCCCGTCCCTGCCGGAGAGGAACCGAAGCCGCTGGCGGATAAAAAACTCTTGGAGAAGATTGCGGACGGACTTTCTATCATGGACAAGAAAGCCGAGATTCAGCACGACCGTAAGGGCAATGTCCTGTATGACAAAGAGACCAAAGATACAGAGATTGTGCCGTTTGAGGAGAGCATCGACACCTACATGGCTCGCGAGGTGCTTCCGCATATCCCGGATGCAAAGGCTTTTTTTGAAGAAAACCTTGGAGCAAAAAAAACGGTAATTAAGACCGGTGCGGAAATATTGTTCACCCGTTACTTCTACAAATACCAGCAGCCGACAGCAAGCGAAGAACTGGAGACGCGGTTTATGGAACTGGAGCTTTCTGTTTCCGAGCGTGTTGCCAGACTGTTTGAGTAAGGTGGTGATAACATGCGCGAGATGAAAGATAGCGGAATTGCATGGGTTGGAGCTGTGCCCAGCAATTGGGATATAATGGCGAATAAATACCTTATGAAGAAAATCAAAGTGGTGAAGCCCACTTATGAGGATGAAGATATTCTCTCGCTGACAGTAAACGGTGTAATTGTTAGGGATTTAGAGGCCGGTGGGAAGATGCCTGCTTCCTTCGATGGCTACCAGACCCTCTATCCCGGCAATCTGCTCATGTGCCTTTTTGACTACGACGTTACACCTCGCTGTATCGGATTGATTAAAAACAATGGCGTAACAAGCCCTGCTTACAGCCAATTCGTTATGAAGGGGCACAACGTAGCCGACTACTACTACTATTATTATTTGATGGTCGACCATACGAAAGCACTATTGCATCTTGCGAGGAATCTGCGGCATTCGTTCACAGAAGAGCAGTTGGGAATGATTGCAGCGCCAGTGCCTCCGGTTGATGAACAGGTACATATTGCTGCCTACCTCGACCGTCGTTGCGCTGAAATTGATTCCATTGCCACCGATATTCAATCTCAAATTGATACGCTGGAACAGTGCAAACGTTCCGTCATCACTGAAACTGTCACAAGTGGCGTGAATCCTGATGCTGAGATGAAGGACAGCAGAATCCAGTGGATTGGAATGATGCCAGCTCATTGAAATTGCATCCGTGGCAAGTATGTCCTGAAGTATGTGCAAAAGCCTCTCCGAGAAGATGATGGCGTGATTACCTGCTTCCGCGACGGTGAGGTCACGCTCCGCAGCAATCGCCGCGAGGACGGTTTCACGATGGCGGATAAAGAAATCGGCTATCAGGGTATTGATGTGGGAGATTTGGTTGTTCACGGTATGGATGGTTTTGCCGGAGCCATCGGCATCTCCGATTCTCGTGGCAAGGCGTCTCCGGTGCTGAATGTTCTTGAGACAGACCAGAACAAGCGGTTCATTATGTATTTTCTCCGGAGCATGGCTTACAGCGACGTGTTCTTGGCGCTGGCCACCGGTATCCGCGTCCGCTCCTGTGACCTGCGTTGGAACAAGCTCTCGGAGCTGTTCTATCCGATTCCTCCGCTGGAGGAGCAGGAGGCAATCGTGGCTCACATCGATGACGTGATTGAAAAGACAAACGCGGTCATTGCGGACAAGAAGGCCCAGCTCGAAACGCTGGAGGAATATAAGAAGTCGCTTATCTTCGAGTACGTCACTGGCAAGAAGGAGGTGCCCATTGCATGAAGGTTGAATTCATAGAATCTGAGTTCTGGGGCGCTACCTTGTTTGTCGCTGAGGCTGACTTCAAATTAGCGAAATCAAAAGATGCAGAGTTCGACAGCTTAGCTCATGCGACAACAGCTTTTGCAAATCTGTTTGGTGTGGATTATACCATTGCGCGAGACGAGTACAATGCGGCTCTGGACGTGCTTGAGAAAAACGGAGCGGTTTTCTTCACGATTGGCTCCTCGCAGTACCCAGAGCGTAGCTGGGTTGAGATTCAGGTGTCGAACAACAATCAGCCGAAACGTGTGCTTTACGCCGATGAGGATGGGTACCACTTGGTTCGCCATGTGCATTATAATCCCAAAGCAGCTGCTGCTATACGAAAGCGCTACGAGGAGGAACGGAAGAAATGACGAACATTCTCTCTGAAAAAGATTATCAAAAATTTCTTCTGGAGCGGCTGGAGCAGGACAACGGTTTTGTCATTCGCAAGGCCAGCAATTATGACCGCCTGTTTGCCGTTGACCGGGAGATGCTCTTCCAGTTCCTGAATACCACGCAGCCGGACACGATGGAGTACCTGCGGAAAATCTACAAGGCCGACTTGGAGGACACCATCGTTAGCTTCATCAATACAGAGACCACCAAAGCCCGTGGCAGCCTCATCGAGGTACTGAAGCACGGCATTGAAATCTCGAACCGGAAGCTGGAGCTCATGTATACCAAGCCCGCGACCACCTTCAATCCGGAGCTGACCCAAAAGTATAGTCAGAACATTTTCTCCGTGATGGAGGAGGTCTGGGCCAGTGACAAAGAGCGCATTGATGTTGTCATTTTCCTGAATGGCCTCGCCATCATCGCGTTCGAGCTCAAGTGCAACACTGCCGGTCAGTCCTATCAGGACGCTATCTACCAGTTCCGCACCGAACGGAGCCCGAAGACGCGCCTGTTCCTGTTCAATGCCGGTACCCTCGTAAACTTTGCGATGGACTTGGAAGAGGTCTATATGACCACGCGGCTGGCCGGTGATGCGACCTTCTTCTTGCCCTTCAACATGGGCAACGGACACGGAGTCACTGCCGGAGCGGGCAATCCTGCCTTTGAGGGCAAGTACAGCGTCTCTTACATGTGGGAGGACATTCTGACCAAGGATACCATTCTCGACCTCATCAGCCGCTTCATCTTTGTGGCGGTCAAGGAGAAGGTTGATGAGGCCACCGGGAAGGTGAAGCGCAGCGAGAGCTTGATTTTCCCGCGCTACCACCAGCTGGATGCGATTCGGAAGCTGCTGGCAGACGTCCGGGAAAACCGCACGGCGCAGAACTATCTGATTCAGCACAGCGCAGGTTCCGGTAAGACGAACACCATCGCTTGGCTGGCGCACCGCCTGACGAGCCTCCACGATGCTGACAACAAAATCATCTTTGACAACGTGGTCATCGTCACCGACCGTGTTGTTGTAGACCGGCAGCTCCAGAAGGCCATTATGGGTATGGAGCATAAGGCTGGCCTTATCCGCGTAATGGATGACAAGTGCAATTCTGCTGACCTTGCGATTGCGCTGAACGGCAACACAAAAATCATCGCCACCACCATCCAGAAGTTCCCCTTTATCGTGGACAGCGTAAAGGGCCTGAAGGAGAAGCATTTCGCCGTCATCATCGACGAAGCCCATTCCTCCACTGCAGGCAAGGATATGGCCGCTGTCACGATGGCGCTGGGCTCCGGCGAAGAGGCTGAGGCCGATGTGGAAGATATGATTTCCAGTGAAATCAAGCGGAACGGCAAGCAGGCCAACGTCTCCATGTTCGCTTTCATCGCTACGCCGAAGCCGACCACCATCCAGCTTTTCGGTCGTCTGAATCCTCACGGGCAAAGGGAGGCTTTCCATGTCTACTCCATGAAACAGGCCATCGAGGAAGGCTTCATTCTGGACGTTCTCCAGAACTACACAGAATATGCGACCTTCTTCCAAATCAACAAAGAAATCGAAGATGACCCGCGCTGCAAGACCAATGATGCCAAGCGCCAGATTGCCCGCTTTGTGGAGCTCCATGAGACTAACATTGCCCAGCGCGTAGAGGTCATCGTAGAGCATTTCCACACCACGGTCATGCACGAGCTCGGCGGTCAGGCCAAGGCGATGGTTATCACGCCGTCTCGCCAGAGTGCCGTGAAATACTGCAAAGCGTTCGAGGAGTATGTCGCTAAGAAGGGATACGAGGGCATCCACGCACTGGTGGCGTTCTCCGGCAAGGTCAAGTTGCCGGATGATGAGACAGAATATACCGAAGCAGGGTTGAACGGCTTCCCGGAAGACCGGCTTCCGAAGGAATTTGACACCGATGCCTATCAGGTGCTGCTGGTGGCCAATAAATACCAGACCGGTTTCGACCAGCCCAAGCTCTGCGCTATGTATGTGCTGAAAAAGCTCAAAGGCGTGAATGCCGTCCAGACGCTGTCCCGGCTCAATCGCATCTGCGCTCCCTATGACAAGAAAACCTTCGTGCTGGATTTCGTAAACACCTACGAGGACATTAGGAGCGCTTTTGCACCGTACTACACCACCACGCTGCTGGCCAATTCCGTGACGCCCAGCGCCGTTTACGATTTGGAGGCCCGGATAGACGCCTATGCGATTCTTGACCCGGCAGACATTGAAGCGGCAAATGACATCCTGTACGCCGAGAAGGTCACAGGCAAGCAGAAACAACGGTTGACATTCTTCCTTCAGAAGAGCAAAAAGCTGCTGGAGCACTACGAATACAACGACCAGCGCGAGTGCGTTTCCGTGATGCGTAGCTTTGTGCGGTTCTACGAATTCTTGCTCCAGGTCTCCAGTTTTGAGGATACCGACCTGCATAAGAAATACAACTTCATCGCTTATCTGCTGTCATACATCAATATCAAGCATCCGGGTGGCGGCTTCAATCTGGACGGTAAAATCAAAGCCTCCAACTTTGTACAGAAAAAGATTGAGGAACACACCGCACCTAATCTCGTGGCGAGCCCGGTGATGAAGCTCCCGACCGCTGAACACTTCGGCCTGACCGAGGATAAGGAAAAACGGCTGTCGGAAATCATAGATGAAATCAACAGCCGCACCGGGAAATCCTATGATAACGATGTCGTTGTTAAGGCGATGCTGCAGATTCGGGACATCCTCATGAAGTCCGAAAAGCTGAAGACCAGTGCCAAAAACAACACCCAGCAGGACTTCGAGTTCTCTTATTTCGATGATATCGACGACGCGCTGATTGAAGGACTCTCCCAGAATCAGGACTTTTTCTCCTTGCTGCTGTCCAACGACGAGATGAAGCGTCAGGTGTTGGGTATCTTTGCAGACGAGATTTACAAGGGCCTGCGCAGCGCGGATTGATGGAGGTGACGGAATGGAACTGTATTTGAAGAAACGCAATTCCGATGTCTCCGCTGTCGGTGAGTATGATTTCGAGGCTGGTACCATGACGGTGAAAAAGGGCTCGACAGTTTCGGAAAATGTTCACTCCGACGGGAAGTTCCGCAGTGCGAAGTCTGTAGCCCGTTACCGGGAGATACACTGTGAGGGCGCGACCGTCAAGGAGGATGTGGTTTTCAAGAGCGCATCCACGGCAGCAAACTTTATCACAGGCCGTAGTACCAACGGCCTCATCGCGTGGAAGGATGCCGAAGGCCGCACGTTAAAAGAACTCATGAGCGAGTGAGTGATACGGGAGGAAGAGCATGTTTGATGAATTCAGATTGAAAGAGGCGCTGGTCAGCTACAAGCGTGATTTTGCACAGAAGCTGTGGCCCAACGAAAAGTATAAGTGGCAGGCTGTGAAGTGCTTCCAGCTCAATTGGGATGTAAACGCTACAGACTTTGCCGAAATGCTCAAGAAGTCCCTGTCTGCCACCGCCAACCTGCTGGCGAGCGTGAATAACTTCCCGGCCCGAATGATTCAGAAATTCGCTGAAATTGTGCCAGAGGAAGTTCGCGCCATGTACATCGAGCTCTTTGATGAGAGCAAAGATGTCTATGAGCGTATCAACAGCTTCAAGTTGAAATCGTCTATTTTGTTGGAACGGTACGGGAATGGTGCTGCCCAGCACTATCAGAACGAAAACTCTATCAGCACCTACCTGTGGCTTCGTTATCCCGACAAGTATTACATCTTCAAGCTGAGCGAGGTGAAAGTGGTCGCCAGCGAATTGGAAAGTGACTATCGTTTCAAAAAAGGTGCCTACGCAGACAACATCCATAACTTCTATGCGCTCTACAACGAAATCTGCGCTGAGCTCCAGAAGGATGATGAGCTTCGGAATATGCTGGCTGCTCAGGTCGATAGCACCTGTTATGCCGACCCGGAGATGCGGACGTTGACAATCGACGTAGGGTTCTACATCAGCCGGTATTACAGCAAACGCAATGATGAGCCCGCTGCGGATGAGTGGTGGCCGACAGACTATTCCCCGGCCATCAGCACAGAGGAGTGGATTGCGCTCCTCAATGATGCCGAGGTTTTCATCCCAAGCAGTCTCGAAATCATGAAGCGAATGCTGGATTATGGAGGCAAGGCCACCTGCACACAGCTTTCCGTAAAGTATGGCGAGACCAAGAATTTCTACAACAGCGGTTCCGTTGCGCTGGCCAGACGTGTTGCGGAGAGAACCGGCTGTCCGGTTATGCAGCGTGATACAGGCGACCCTCGCTGGTGGACTATCCTCTATGTCGGCAAAGATGCTGGCAAGGACGAAGAAGGCTCTTATATCTGGAAGCTGCGCGATGAGCTGGAATCAGCACTACGGCAGGTTGACCTTTCTGAGGTTTCCCTTTATGCCAAGAGCGATGATGAGGGAACGGACGGGTTCCATTGTTGGTGGCTGACCGCCAAGCCGAAAATCTGGAGTTTTTCCGATACACCGGTAGGCGAGGTAATGTCCTACTCTCTGTACAATGAAAACGGAAATAAGCGCCGGATTTTTCAAAACTTCCTTGATGCCAAGGCTGGAGATATGATTATCGGCTACGAGGCAACTCCGGTTCTGAAAATTGTGGCAATAGCGCGGGTGACGGCGGAGCAGGATGGTGAGAAGCTCTACTTTGAAAAGGTGGAAGGACTCGCATCCCCCATTGGTTATCAGACGCTGCGCGAATGCCCTGAGCTGGAGCGGATGGAATTCTTCCAGAATCCCCAGGGCAGTCTGTTCAAGCTCACCAGAGGCGAGTATGATTTCATTATGGATATCATCCGTGATGAGAATCCTGTGCAGCAGGAAGCAGCAAACGACCCGTATACGAGCGAGGATTTCTTGAGAGAAGTCTATATGACCAGCGCAGATTATGCCAAGATACAGGCCGTCCTCAGAAACAAGAAAAACATTATTCTCCAAGGAGCTCCGGGTGTAGGAAAGACCTTCGCGGCAAAGCGTCTGGCTTGGTCGATGATGGGCGAAATAGACGAGAGCAGGGTCGAGTTTGTCCAGTTCCATCAGAATTATTCTTATGAGGACTTTGTGATGGGCTACAAGCCGGTCGAGGATGGCTTTGAACTACGCAACGGTATCTTCTATCGCTTTTGCCAGCGGGCCGCTAACCAGCCGGATAAGGACTTCTTCTTTATCATCGATGAAATCAATCGTGGCAATATGAGCAAAATATTCGGCGAACTCCTGATGCTTATTGAGAGGGACTATCGTGGTACCAAGGCCACGCTTGCCTACAACGGGCTTCCTTTCTCGGTGCCGAAAAACCTGTATATCATTGGCATGATGAACACCGCTGACCGCAGCCTTGCCATGATTGACTACGCACTCCGTCGGCGATTCAGCTTCTTCGATATGGAGCCCGGTTTCGATTCCGAAGGCTTCAGACAATATCAGGCCAGTCTGAACAACGAAACGCTGAATGCACTGGTTGAAAGAGTGAAAGACCTGAACAAAGAAATTGCTGCTGACAAGTCGCTCGGCAAGGGCTTCTGCATCGGCCACAGCTATTTCTGCGGGCAGGACACGTGTACGGACGAGTGGCTGGATTCCATCGTGAACTACGATATTCTCCCTATGCTGAGCGAATACTGGTTTGACGATACGGCTAAGCCCCAGCGCTGGGAGAACATACTGCGTGGGGTGCTGCAATGATTAAGGATAAGAGCATCCTCATCAAAAACATTTACTATATGCTGTCCTATGCGTTTACCACGCTGAATCAGGGTGGCTATGAGAATGTTGCGACCGAGGATTTCGACAATCTCCATAATCTTTTTGCCGCAATACTGGCCAAAGGTATCGGAAGACAACTGAAGCAGGGCTTATACCGGGAGTACATGAACCGGACAGAAACGCTTCCTGTTGTGCGCGGAAAAATCGATATGCCGGGTACTATTCAGAATCGCCTTGCCCGCAAGCAAGTCTTGACCTGCCAATACGATGAGCTGTCGGAGAATAATCTGCTCAATCAAATTCTGATAACGACGGTCATGCTCCTTTTGCGGCATGCACGGGTGAGCGAAGATTATAAAACCGACCTGAAGAAAGAGATGCTCTTTTTCTCCAATGTGGACACCATTGCCCCCGCTTCAATTCGATGGAGCTCCATCCGATTTCAGCGCAACAATAATACCTACCGGATGCTTATCAGCCTGTGCCAATTGGTACTGGAAGGAATGCTCATGAGCACTGACAGTGGCGAGTACCGGCTGGCCTCCTTTGTGGACGAGCAGCGGATGAGCAGGCTGTATGAGAAGTTCATTCTCGAATACTACGCAAAGGAATGCCCACAGGTAAAAGCAACGGCCTCGCAAATCCCGTGGGCCTTGGACGATGGCGTTGGAACCTTACTGCCGGTGATGCAGAGTGACATTATGCTCACGCAGGGTAACCGGGTTCTGATTATCGACGCAAAATACTCCACGCACACGATGCAGACCCAATATGATGTCCATACGCTTCACTCGAATAACCTGTACCAGATTTTCACTTATGTTAAGAACAAGGATATGGAATTTGGAGACCGCCCGCATGAGGTTTCTGGCATGCTGCTGTATGCTCGGACAGACGAGCTCATCCAGCCGGATAACACCTACCACATGAGCGGAAATAAAGTCAGCGTCCGGACGCTTGATTTGAACCGGGAGTTCTCTGAGATTGCTGCACAGCTAAATGCGATTTTGGATGAGCACTTTTCTTAAGCCGGTGCTTTCAAGGGAATGCAACTGCTACTGCGTTGAGAGGTGTTGAAATGAAATTGCCTTCTGAGACGAAACAGGAACATAGAATTATCGATGAGACTCGCCGGTCAATTATTGATGCCCTCCTCGCTATGGGAAGCTTGACTGGTGATAAGGAGTATCATGAATTTGCAAAGTTAGTTTGCCCATCATTGAATGAGGGAACAATCTCTGAAATAGCAAGGCACATGGATAGATTTGATGATTGGCCAGAAAGCTATTTGCTGGATACTGTTATAGATTATCTGCAACTATCCGATGAAGACTTTTGCTTTCTTCTTGAACAGTATGTCAATCCCAATATTCATCACTGGAGATGGATTGCAGAAGAAGAGCGCCGAGGGTCAATTCACAATTCTGAACTCGTTGAAGTAATTAATAGATACCTTGCCCACGATGAATATCAACTTGAAATCAAGGATAGCATCGGGGACAAAGATTTTTATCAATGCGTATCAATGAGGGCTGGGGTTCAGGGAGCAGTTAAAAACATTATTTTCGCTGCAAAGTACAAACCAGAAATCGTGTTCGATGATGCGCTCAACAATGACATCCGAATCACGAGAAATGCCGACAAGTGTCTCATATATGATAGGCCAATCCCGCAAAATGGCCTTCTTTGGAGTGAGCTTGTAGAATGGTTCGCCACTAATAATGATGTCGTTAACAATGTAGAAAACCGTTTGCTCAGAAGACTTTGTGATAGCTTGGATGACAGCTTTAAAGCTGCCGGTGCTAAATCAGGCCCAGAAACGTGGATGATGCAGGCATACTATGAATTAATGAAATCGTGTGGTAAGGATTTTCCAGCTCTGCTTCCACAAGTGTACCTTTACTATGACCCGCTGACTCAGGCAGAGCGAGGCTATAAGCTATTTGAGCATCAGAAAATGGACTTTCTTATGATATTCTCCCATCGAAATAGGGTAGTTATTGAAATCGACGGGAAGCAGCACTACGCTGATGGAGATAGAGCATCCCCAAGGCTTTACAGCGAGATGGTCAAAGCACAACGAGAAATGAGCCTTTATGGTTATGACGTGTATCGATTTGGCGGATATGAATTTAAAAATGCTGCAGAGTCGGACAGCATAAAGCAAGAGTTGCTCAAAAATCTGAAGGAATTCTTTGTTCGATTGTTCCAAAAATATAACATCTTGGAAAGGTAGCCACTCAACACTTTTTAGTTTTGCCCGAACCATTTAATTTTGGCATACTTTTTAATTTTTCCCTGAGCCAGCCGCACAGGAGCCCAGATACCAGTGTCAGGGGCACCTCGGCTGTGCTCTAATGGGACAAATTGAACACCGAAAAATACAGCGAAAACCGCAAGAAATGCCTTGTTTCCTGCGGTTTTCGCTATTTTTATACACTTTCCTGGCGACCGGGCTTGTATCAAAGATTACGTCTTTATAGACCCGGCCTGCGGTTCCGGCTCTTTGCTGCTGAAGGTGGAAAAGGTGCTGGGCAAGGACAATATTGAGCGGGGCTTCTATGGTCAGGAAATCGACCTGACCACCTACAACCTTTGCCGGATCAATATGTTCCTGCATAATATTGAATTTGACAAGTTCAGCATTGTGCGGGAGGATACCTTGCTCAGTCCCCAGCACTGGGACGACCAGCCCTTTGAGCTGATCGTATCCAACCCGCCCTTCTCCGTCCCTTGGGAAGGGGACAAGAATCCCCTGCTCATCAACGACCCCCGTTTTTCCCCTGCCGGTGTGTTGGCGCCTGCCTCCAAGGGCGATATGGCTTTCATTATGCACAGTCTTTCCTGGCTGGCTTCCAACGGTGCGGCGGCCATCGTCTGCTTCCCCGGCATTATGTACCGGGGTGGTGCGGAACAGAAAATTCGGAAGTACCTGGTGGATAACAACTATGTGGATGCCGTCGTCCAGCTGCCCTCCAATCTGTTTTTGAATGTCACCATTTCTGTGGACATTCTGTTGCTGAAAAAGAACAAGAAGGACAATGCCATTCTGTTTGTGGATGCCTCCAAGGAGTTTGTGAAGGTCACAAAAAATAATCGGCTTTCCGATGACAATATCCGCCGCATCGTGTCCGCTGTGGCGGAGCGTAAGGACGAGCAGCATTTTGCCCGCCTTGTGCCAAACGACGAGGTCGGCAGCAAACAGAACAATTATAATCTCTCTGTTTCTACCTATGTGGAGCAGGAGGATACCCGTGAGAAGATTGACATTGTGAAGTTGAATGCAGAAATTGCGGAAATCGTCGCACAGGAGCAAAAATTGAGAGAGGAAATTGATCGAATTATTGGGGAGATTGAGGGATGAACTATTCAGAAATAATCAGCATTTCCGTTTCAGTAATCTCCATAATCATTGCGCTAATTGCTCTATTCCAGACAAACCGACAGATTTCCTTGAGCAATAAGCAACAATTATTTGATAGGAGATTGTCTCGTTATCTCGAATTTAATACGATATATTCCCTATATACTGCAAATAAGTTGTAACTAAAAGATGACTCTACTTTTTACCACACGAATGACTTGGTGTTTTCGTGGCTGACAAACTGTGCTGATTTAGAAAAAATGGTACTTGCAGTTGCTAATCCTTTGCACCAGAATGAGCAGAAAACTCTGCTCACAAAATATGAGCAGTTAAAAAATGACGCAATCGAAATCTCGATGGTATTTGACGGTAATGCCGCCGAAATAGCCGGAGAATTTGTTTCGTCATTTGCGAATTTACTCAAAGCGATGTATCAGCAGCAGGTGTATATTTCAAACTTGAAAGAACAAGAGGAAAGAGACAAAACGCCGCCATATCTTGAGGACTATGAAGAAAAGTGCAGGAAAATGGCTGCAAGTCTTGGCCTATTTGAATTGCGGGATAATCTCGAATATTTGGATGGCGAGATTGTGCGCCAAAAAGTGCTTGATAGAATGAAAAATAGCTTGCGTCTAACGAGGGCGAAAAGATGACTAAACTTGAAAAGTTATTTCAGGAACTCTGCCCCGATGGGGTGAAATACCTTCCAATCCCCGAACTGTTCATAACAAGAAATGGATACACACCTTCAAAAGCAAACAATGAGTTCTGGGATAATGGCACTATTCCTTGGTTTCGCATGGAGGACATCCGTGAAAACGGAAGAATTTTGACAACAGCGACCCAATATGTTTCTGAAAAAGCTATCAAAGGAAAGTTGTTTCCTGCAGATTCAATTATCATTGCCACTTCTGCCACAATAGGTGAGCACGCATTGATAAAAGTGCCATCTTTGGCAAATCAGAGGTTCACATATCTGACACTTAAAGACGAGTTCAAAGATTGCGTTGATATGATGTTCGTTTTCTATTATTGCTTTAGACTCGATGAATATTGCAAGTCGCACTTGAATCGAGGTAACTTTGCATCCGTAGATATGAAGCAATTTGCAGAGTTCAAGTTCCCCGTCCCGCCCCTGCCAGTGCAGCGTGAAATTGTCCGTATACTGGACAATTTCACAGAGCTTACCGCAGAGCTTACCGCAAGGAAACAGCAATATGCGTATTATAGGGATAAACTGCTTCACAACGCTACAACCACTGTTTATAAACGATTGGGGGATTTTTGCGATTTGCTTTCTGGATTTCCTTTTGATAGTAGTAAATTCAAAGAAGATGGAATCAGGTTAATGCGTGGCATGAATATTAAAAGGGGCTATTTGGACTTTGCGGAGGAGAATAATCGTTATTGGGAGAGCACAGATGGTGTTGAGAAATACCTGCTTAACGATCAGGATATTGTGATTTCTATGGATGGTTCTCTTGTTGGCAGCAGTTACGGAATGGTTTCTAAAAAAGATTTACCATTGCTTCTTGTACAACGTGTTACTCGAATCCGCGCTAATCAGGCCAATATCCGATATGTATATCACTATATTGCGAGTGGCCGTTTTACGGAGTATGTGCACAAGAAGAAAACAGCTGGCGCAATTCCGCATATTAGTCTGAAAGATATATCTAATTTTGAAGTACCGCTTCCGTCGCTTGAAATCCAGAAGCGCCTTGTTGAAGTCCTCGACAACTTTGATTCCATCTGCACCGACCTGAATATCGGTCTGCCTGCGGAAATCGAAGCCAGGCAGAAACAATACGAATACTACAGGGACAAGCTATTGTCATTTGAGGAAAAGATATGATAGAACATCTAGTAAACGAGATCGAACGATGTCTGAAAAACGATCTTCAGATCGCAGCGCTGACAATGGCATTGACATTGCCGGATACTTGCGGAAAAGTGTACCATCCACAAGCGAGCGTTAGCAATCGCTACACCAGCTGGTACGACGATCACGTTCTTGCTCCCAAAAGTGAACTGATCGGAGATACTTCAAAAAGGTTTTGGGTCAGCGGCAATGTGGTCTACAAGCTGCGTTGTGAGATGCTGCACGAATCGAACCCGACAGTCGTTGGAACTGAGGAAAACATCGCGCATTTTTCGCTGATCTGGCGTCCGGCATCGAGCTGTTCGCGTGTGCCGATAGAACGTTGCATCGAGCTTGACGAAAATGGTGCCCCACATCAACAAGCGATCTCTATCGATATCGTATCGCTCTGTCAAGACATTTGCGAAGCAGCCCTGTTGTATTACCGTAAAAACAAAGAGTATTTTTCTTTTAACTATCGCATAATTTCGACATCCGATCGCTTGGCAAACCTCTTTGGGTACGACAACGAGATCAACATTTGAACGGAAAGGGGGCCTGACCGTGCCGTATTTCAACATCGTATCGCAAAGTGCAGAAAGCACCGTCGTCACCGAATACAAGCCGCAGTCGAAGCACTCGGAGGCGTACCAGAGCGAAGCAGACTTGGAAAAGGAGTTTATCCGTCTGCTTTGCGAGCTGGGCTATGAGCGCCTGACCATCCATAAAGAGGCTGACCTGATTGCCAATCTGCGGACGCAGCTGGAAAAGCTGAATAACTATCGCTTTACGGACGGCGAATGGAAGCGTTTCTGGGACGAGGTGCTGGCAAACACAAACTCCGGCATTCTCGAAAAGACCCGCCTGATTCAGGAGGACTATGTGCAGGTGCTCCGCCGGGATAACGGGGAAAGCAAAAATATTCAGCTTATTGACAAGAAGTGCATCCATAATAACAGTTTGCAGGTCATCAACCAGTATGCCATCTCCACAGAGGAGGGGGCAGCTCATGACAATCGCTATGATGTGACGGTATTGGTCAACGGCTTGCCACTCATCCATATCGAGCTAAAGCGCCGGGGCGTTCCCATTCGGGAAGCCTTCAATCAGATCGACCGCTATCAGCGGGATAGCTTCTGGGCATCCAGCGGGCTTTACGAGTTTGCGCAGATTTTCGTGATCTCCAACGGCACAAATACGAAGTATTATTCCAATACCACCCGTTTCAACCATATCAAGGATGCCAAAGCGCAGAAAGCCAAGAAGTCCAAAACCAGCAATAGCTTTGAGTTCACTTCGTTCTGGGCGGATGCCAACAATCGCATCATCCCTGACCTGGTGGATTTTACCAAGACCTTTTTCTGCAAGCATACCATTTTGAATATCCTGACCCGGTACTGTGTATTTACAGCGGAAAACATGCTGCTGGTGATGCGGCCCTATCAAATCGTCGCTACCGAGCGGATTTTGAACCGCATTGAAATTGCCAACAACTACAAGAAATACGGTACAGTGGCGGGCGGCGGATATATCTGGCACACCACCGGCAGCGGCAAGACCCTGACCTCCTTCAAAACAGCGCAGCTGGCTACCAAGCTGGATTACATTGACAAGGTGCTTTTTGTCGTTGACCGAAAAGACCTGGACTACCAGACCATGAAGGAATATGACCGCTTTGAAAAGGGAGCTGCCAACAGCAATACCTCAACGGCGGTGTTGAAGCGGCAGCTGGAAGATGACAACGCAAAGATCATCATCACCACCATTCAGAAGCTGGCAACCTTCATCAAGAAAAACGCCGGTCATTCGGTATTTGACAAGCGCATTGTAATCATCTTTGACGAATGTCACCGTAGCCAATTTGGCGATATGCACCAGGCAATCACCAAGTATTTCAAGAAATATGATCTGTTCGGCTTTACTGGCACGCCTATTTTCGCAGTCAACGCAGGAGTAGGCAAAAATCCAAATCTTCGCACAACAGAACAGGCCTTTGGTACTAGGCTCCACACCTACACCATCGTGGATGCCATCAATGATAAAAACGTATTGCCTTTCCGGGTGGACTACATCAAGACGATGGATGCCGAGCCGGACATTGACGACAAGGAAGTTTGGGACATCAACCGGGAAAAGGCGTTCCTGGCCCCGGAACGAATTCGACTGGTCACGGATTACATTCTGACGCATTTTGACCAGAAGACCTACCGGGGCGATAAAACCTATACATACAGCGTATTGCAGAATATCGCCGAGGTTGCCTCTGCCGGCAGCAGGCAGCAGATCGAGGAAATCAAGCAGAAGCAGCGGGTCAGCGGGTTCAACTCCATCTTTGCCGTGTCCAGCGTGGATGCTGCAAAGCTCTACTACGCCGAGTTTCAGAGGCAAATGGCGGAAAATCCGCAGAAGCGGCTGAAGGTTGCCGTCATTTACAGCTATGGAGCGAATGAGGAAGAAACGGATGGTATTCTTGACGAGGAGAATCCAGAGGATACCTCCGCACTTGACCAAAGTTCCCGGGATTTCCTGGAGGCAGCCATTGCGGACTATAATGGAATGTTCCACACCAATTATTCCACGGATGGAGACAAATTCCAGAATTACTATAAGGATGTTTCCCTGCGGATGAAGAACAAGGAGCTTGACCTGCTGATCGTGGTCAATATGTTTCTGACTGGCTTCGACGCAACCACGCTGAATACACTATGGGTGGATAAGAACTAAAAAATGCGCGGCCTGCTCCAAGCCTATTCCCGCACCAACCGCATCCTGAATTCCATCAAGGTATTCGGAAATATCGTGTGCTTCCGCAATCTGCAAAAGCGTACCGATGATGCCATTTCGCTCTTTGGCGACAAGGAAGCGGGGGGAATCGTTGTTATGCGAGGATATAAAGACTATTATTTCGGCTACACAGATGACGGTGGAAAGGAACATCCCGGCTATCAGGATATGATTGAGGAATTGACAGCAAAGTTCCCGTTGACCGAGGAGCGTATCACGGGAGAACAGCGGCAATGGGATTTTATCATGCTGTTCGGTGCGATACTGCGTATGCGGAATCTGTTGAGTTCCTTTGATGAATTTGCGGGCAATGAGATCCTTTCCGAACGGGACTTCCAGGACTATCTGGGCCGGTATCAGGACCTTCGGGATGAATGGCAAAACTGCCGGCCCAAAGGAGATAAAGAGGACATCACAGACGATATTGTCTTTGAAATTGAGCTGATAAAGCAGATTGAGATCAATATCGACTATATCCTGATGCTGGTCAAAAAATACCATGATTCCCATTGCAATGATAAAGAAGTGCTGATCACCATTCAGAAAGCTGTGGATGCCAGCCCGGAGCTGCGCAGCAAGAAAGCGTTGATTGAAACCTTCATTCAGGGCATCAATGACGTGTCGGACGTATTGCTGGAGTGGCGTACCTTTGTAGCAGAAGAAAAAGAAAAGCAACTTGCGGCAATTATTGCAGAGGAGAATCTGAAAGAACAGGAAACTCGCCACTTTATGGAAAACGCATTCCGTGACGGCTCCGTTCGGACGACCGGGACCGATATTGATAAATTGATGCCTCCAATCTCCCGCTTCGGCGGCGGAAACAGAGCAGAGAAAAAGCAGACGATTATTGTTAAATTGCAAGCTTTCTTTGAACGGTCCTTTGGAATCGGCTGATGGTTTATAAACATAGAATCTGGCTGTGAAGATATGAAAATGGATACAGAAAAACTCACTTTATCAACAAGCTAGCGCTGGTTCCAGAGAGCTTTTAAGTGTACTCTGACTGTGTTGAGGTGTCTATATATCTGATTTTCAGGACAATGGAAAAATATCTTGACAAATGCGAATATATGTTCTATAATTTAGACAGGCTAAATCATCACAACGAAATAATCCCCATACTCAAATCGCGCAAGCGGAGACAGTGATGCAACATCATTGAGCTACCAAGCACCGTAAGAGGCTGATCTTCAGACAGGAGAAATCCTGCCTATGTGGTTAGTGTCTTGCGGTGTTTTTTGCTTTTTGTGTTCTCGATTCGCGTATGCGGAGCCAATGATGGTTTATCATTGAGACTGCCCTAGCACCGTAAGAGGCTTACCTTCAGACAGAAGAAATTCTGCCTGTGTGGTTGGCATCTTACGGTGCTTTTGTTTTGTCCCGAATTGAGAGAATGAATATTGGCGGTGTGAAACCGTGCAGCTTGACAAGTGCATACCTGCCAGAAAATGGGATACGACTTTGCGAGGATAAGAGCGAGGCAACGCTCCGGTGAGATTCCGGGGCAGGAACGACATTGGAATAGGGCAGCATAAAAAGGTACGTCAGGGGGGAATAGGAACAGCGTGAAAGAAATGTAATAGTTGCTAATTTTTCAATGCGACTTTTGTGGAATATCAATGAAAAATAAGCATTTTTCCCAAAGCCCCCTAACAAAACCCCGTTTTCACTGCGATAGGTGAAGGGGTATTGTCCCTCTCAATGTACCTTGACAATTTCATACTCATTCATCTGATACATTCTCCCCCACCCGAGCCGGAAGGCCGTGCGCCATAACCATTTTATGCGAGCGACAACCACGGGCCTCAAATGTCGGCTAGCAACCGGCAAGGCGACGACGGCGGGGGCAGGACAATGATACTTCTCGAAAGAGCTGGGCGGAAGCGCAGGGGTGAAACTCCCACGGACCCGATTCGCTGTCGGGCATTAGATGAATCCAGGGCGCACGGGGGCGAGGTCAAATAGGTGTGCGAAAAACTAAATTTTGAAAGGAAGAAACAAATGAAAAACAAAAACGGAATTCACATCATCGGTGTTGACCATGGTTATGGCAACATCAAAACAGCCAACTGCTGCTTTCCTACAGGCGTGGAGGGCAGTGACACAGAACCTACCTTCAAGAATGACCTGTTAGTTTACCAGGGCCGCTACTACCAGATTGGCGTTGGGCACAAAGAATACGTTGCTGAAAAGGTTATGGACGAGGATTACTACATCCTGACCCTGGCAGCCATTGCCCGGGAGCTGAGCAGAGAAAACCTGACGGAAGCCAGCGTGTATCTGGCGGTCGGCCTGCCATTGTCCTGGGCTAAGAAACAGGGGGCAGCGTTCCGGGCCTATCTACTGCGGAACAGCAGTGCAGAATTTGATTTCCGGGATAAACATTACCGCATCCGCTTTGTAGGAGCTGGTGTGTTTCCGCAAGGATATGCGGCGGTTGTACAGAGTATGGAGACATTCACAGGCAGTTATATGCTCTGCGACATTGGAAACGGCACAATGAACATCCTGCAAATCATTGATTGGAAGCCGGATGGACGACAAATGTTCACGGAAAAGTATGGTGTTCAACAGTGCATCCTCGCTATGCGGGAGGCTTTGATGCGGGAACACAATGCCAATCCTGGCGAAAAGATCCTCCATAGATTTCTGCGCAAGGGCACAGCAGGGCTTGATGCGGCCCTGGAAGAAACCATGCGAGCCACAGCGGTGAAATATACCAAGGAGGTCTTTCGTGTGCTTCGGGAGCATGGCTACGATTCACGGCTTATGAAGCTCTATGTGGTAGGCGGCGGAGGCTGTATGCTGAAGAACTTTGCTTCTCTGAATAATACCGCTGTGACCATCAATGACGATATTTGCGCCACAGCAAAGGGGTATGAACATCTGGCATTGCGGGAAATTTCGAAGAATGAAAAATGCCGGAAATAAAGAAAATCACCCTGCGATTGAATACGCATGTCCCGGAAGAAAAGGCGGTCTATGAATTTTTGGCAGATAGAAAGCCCTACCGAAAAATCATAATGGAAGCGGTGGATGCACTGCGCTTTAGGCAGTCGGAGGAAGAACGGCAGAAAATGTATTTACACGAAATCCAGATTGCCGTAGAAAAGTGCTTTCAAAATGTGCAGGAACGGCTTCCCGCAATGCCGCAAATTATTTCTCAGCCGGATGATTCCATAGTTCAGCAGTCGGAAGAAGTAGAGGAAGGGATCGATGAATTTCTGGAAAGCTTTTCCCTGTAATTGACGGCAGAAGCGCGCCCCTGGTGCCGTCACGGCTTCTATGCCATGGAATGCCTGTGACGGCACTTTGCCGTCAGGACTTGGCGGGACTATTCGTGATGGATTTCTTCCTGCATCCCAGTGGAACGCACAGCGTTCGACCTGTGTGTTCCATTTTCCCAGCGGAGGACGAGAACCGGGGGGCGCAGGAAAGGTATGTCCTTAAAGATAACGAGCATCGGATTTGTTGGCACAAATCCAGAATCCACACCACTTCCGGGTGTGGACTATTCTAAGAATCAACAGGAGGTATATGAAGAAAAACGACACAAGGCTTCAATTGCGGTTGAGCCTGAAAGAGAAAGACAAAATTGAACGCAACGCCAGACGTTGCGGCATGAGCGTATCCCGGTATGTCCGGCAATGTTGCCTGGGCCGGGAGCCGAAAGGCAGGCCGCCGGATGTGTTCTGGGAGTTGCTGGAAGAATTGTACACTATAACGGTACTTCTCCCAATGCCGGAACAGCAGCGGCTTTCCGGGCTGATTCTGCGGTTACAGGAGGCGGTGTAGATGGCGACTACAAAGCTATGGCATATCCAGGGACGGTTAAAAGACTTGGTAGACTATGTGGAGAACCCGGAAAAGGCGGTGAAGCCGGGATTGCAGGATTTCTTCAATGTGTTCTCTTACACCCAAAATCCGGATAAAACAGCGGGCGGTCAATTCGTTACCGCCATCAACTGCCAGAAAGACATTGCCTTGCAGCAGATGATCCTGACGAAACAACGCTACGGAAAGGAGGACGGTTATATTGCGTGGCACGGCTACCAGAGCTTCAAGCCGGGAGAGATTACGCCGGAACAGTGCCATGTGTTAGGTGTGGAGCTGGCAAGGCAGATGTGGGGAGACCGCTTTCAGATTATTGTCACCACCCATCTGGACAAGGAGCATATGCACAATCATTTCTGCATTAACTCCGTATCCTTCAAGGATGGCGGCAAGTACAATTTCTCAAAGAAAGAATTGAAGCGTCTGCGGGATACCTCTGACCGCCTGTGCCGGGAGCATGGGCTATCTGTGGTGGAGCATCCCCGCAAAGCCCCATCCCGGCAAGTGTGGTTGGATGAACAGGCAGGAAAACCCACCCGGTACAACATCTACCGGGCGGATGTGCAGGAAGCTATTGACAGAAACATCACCGGCAGAGGCATGGTGCAATATCTTCGGGGGCGGGGCTATATCGTGGATAGCGCAGGCCCAAACCTGGAAATCCGTCTGCCCCAATACCCGCATTTCACCCGACTGGACACCCTGAATCCACAGTGGACAAACCAGGGAATCGAGCACTTGATTTACGACCGGGACGACCTGATTTCCAGCCGCTCCAAGCCATCCCGCAAGCCGGATATACCGGATTGGTTAAGAGATGTCTACCAGCCCAAAAAGCGCACTACCAAAATCTACCGGCTGTACCTCTACTACTGCTATCAGCTGGGAATCCTGCCCAAAGGCACGACTTACCACCCGGTAAGCTCCCAACTTCGGGCTGACCTCCGGCACCTGGACGATATTGACAGGCAAACCCGGTATCTGGCAAGTCACAAGATTGAAACCGTGGAAGAATTACGGGCAGACCGTGCGGCAAAGGAATCACAGCTGGAAGCGTTGACCACCCAACGCACCAAGCTCCAAAACAAAATCCGACGTGCTTCCCCGGAACAGAAGAATCTTCTCCGAAAAGAGAAAGCAGAAGTCACGGCGCAAATTACTTCTCTGCGAAAAGAAATCCGGGACAGTAAGGAGATTGAACAGCGGTCAGTGGAAATCCAGGACACACTGGATCGGGCATTTGAAGCGGAGTATCCCGGCAGGAACAGAAAGGAGTATGCCTATTCGCATGAAAATCGATAAAGTTGGAAATCATTGGGAGAAAAGGGGGCAGTAACATGGAAATTATTCAGGATGATGCAAAGAAGCTGGTACAGGTGTGGCTGAGCCGGAAGGAGAGTGGGGACGAGGCTCTGCAAAATCAGTTGAAGCCCATGTATGCCCAGTGGAAGCAGCAGAAGTATATGGTGGCGGTATTTCACTCCGGGCAGGAGGATTTGAAGGAGAACACCCTGGCGCTGTTGGCCTTCAACAAAAGGCGCTGCGCGGAGCTTAACGTGCAGCGGGAGAAAAAGCAGCGGGCGGCGGGGCTGGAACGCTGAATGTCAAACTAAAACGGAGGGGAGAAATTTCCTCCGTTTCTTTTTGGTTTGCCCTTGCAAAGTTCAAATCGTTCGTGTACAATATTATCTAATAAAAGCACAAGCAGAAAAGATATAAATGATATAAGAAAGGAACGGGGGTAACAACGTGAAGGAGCTTGAGAAAAATTCGATTCAGCTTTTTGAGAATCAGAAAATCCGCGTGGCGTGGGATGCGGAGCAGGAGGAATGGTACTTCTCCATTGTGGATGTGGTTGCCGTTTTGACCGACCAGCCTGACTATGACCATGCAAGAAACTACTGGAAAGTGCTGAAAAACCGACTTGCAAAAGAGGGTAGCCAGTTGGTTACGGCGTGTAACCAACTGAAAATGTGTTCACCCAAGGATGGGAAGAATTATGCTACCGATGTTGCCAACACTGAGCAGCTTCTGCGTATCATCCAGTCCATCCCTTCCAAGAAAGCAGAACCGTTCAAGACGTGGCTGGCCATGGTGGGTCGGGAACGGATTGAAGAAACCATCGACCCGGAGCAGGCCATTGACCGGGCGCTGGAAACCTATCTCAAAAAGGGCTATTCCGAGGAATGGGTACATCAGCGGCTGCTGGCTATCCGCATCCGCAACGAGTTGACGGACGAGTGGAAAAAGCACGGTGTGCAGAAGGGCAAAGAATACGCTATTCTCACAGACGAGATCACCCGTGCGTGGTCCGGCATGAGTACCCGGCAGTATAAGCAGCTCAAGGGACTGAAAAAAGAAAATCTTCGGGACAATATGAGCGATTTGGAGCTGGTTTTGACCATGCTGGCAGAAGCCTCTACCACCGATATCGCAAAAACAGAACAGCCTCAGGGCCTTGACGAAAATCAGAAGGTTGCCCGCCGGGGCGGCAATGTAGCCGGCATTGCTCGGAAAGCACTGGAAGCCGAAACCGGACGGCCGGTGGTGACTTCGCAGAATGCAGAGAGCTTTCGTCAGCTTGTCACCGACATCGTGACCGACGCGGCACAACTGCCGGAGCAGACAGAGGAGGATACAAATGGAAAATGAAATTGCCAACCGTGGCGAGATTCTGCTTTACGGCGATGACAATGGGAAGGAATTTATCAATGTTGTTTTCAAGGATGAAACCTTTTGGCTGACCCAAAAAGGCATGGCAGAACTGTTTGATTGCTCAACGGATAATATTTCCCTTCACTTGAAAAATATATACGTTGACGGCGAATTGGAACAGCCGGCAACTACCGAGAAAATCTCGGTAGTTCGCACAGAAGGGACTCGGGAGGTCAGCCGTACCATCGAACACTACAACCTGGATGCCATCATCGCCGTAGGCTACCGTGTCAACTCCAAAAAGGCCACTCGGTTCCGCCAATGGGCGACGAAAACACTGAAAGAGTACATCCAGAAGGGCTTTGTTCTCAACGATGAGATGATGAAGAACGGCCGCCCCTTTGGCAGGGATTACTTTGACGAGCTGCTGGAACGGATTCGGGAAATTCGTGCCAGTGAGCGGCGGGCCTATCAGAAAATTGCGGATGTGTTTGAGCAGTGCAGCTATGACTACGACAAAAACAGCGAGACAACGAAAGCTTTCTATGCCTTTGTGCAGAACAAGCTCCACTATGCCGTTACCGGCAAGACGGCGGCGGAGCTGATTTCCCAGCGGGCTACTCTGGACAGCCCCACCATGGGTCTGACCACTTGGAAGGGTGCGCCGGATGGAAAGATTCTGAAAAGCGATACACTGGTAGCAAAGAACTATCTGAATCAGAAAGAGCTTTCCCGGCTGAATCGTCTGGTGACCATGTTCATCGATTATGCCGAGCTGATGGCAGAGGATGAGCAGCTTATGTCCATGCAGGACTGGCTCAGGGAGACAGACCGGTTTCTTGCCAACAACCGCCGTCAGGTGCTGGATGGCAAGGGACATATTTCCCGGGAGGCGGCGGTGAAACAGGTCAGCAGCATCTACGAGGAATTCCGCAAACGGCAGGATGCAGACTATATCTCCGAATTTGACCGTCAAACCGAAAAATACCTCAAGGGAGAATAACCATGACCGAAACCTATGACATTGCCGGATACTGCCGGATCTCCGTGGACGAGGAGCTGGACCGGGACAATGTGTCCATTGAAAATCAAAAAGCCATCATCCGGGACTTTGTGAACCGCCGATTCCCCGGCAGCAGCCTGACCTTTTATGAGGATCGGGACCGTTCCGGCTATACCTTTGAGCAGCGGGAGGGCTACCAGGCCATGCGAAAGGGCCTGATCCACCACCAATATGAGATTCTGGTGGTGAAGGATTTTTCCCGATTCTCCCGGCGAAATTCCCGGGGGCTGGTGGAATTGGAGGATTTGCGGGATGCAGGCGCACGCATCATTTCCATTGGAGATAACATTGACTTTCCCAACGATGATGACTGGCTGAAAATTCAGTTTCAATTTCTCATCAACGAAATGCCTGTCACCGACACCAGCAAAAAGGTGAAAAATGTCATTCGGCGGCGGCAGGCAGATGGGAAATGGCTGTGCGCCGCACCCTACGGCTACATCATCAACAAGCAGAAGGAATTTGAAGTTGTCCCCACGGAAGGGGAGATCGTGCGGCAGATTTTTGACCTGTACAACAATCAGGGCTGGGGTTACAAGAAAATCGCCAACTATCTGACGGAGCAGGGGATTCCAACGCCCCGGATGTCGGAACAGCTGCGCAAGGAAGCGGCAGGGGAACCCACCAGCCGGAAAACCAAGGCTGCCTGGGCCATCGTCACGGTACAGGGGATTTTGGACAATGATTTTTATATCGGCACTTTCCGTCAGGCCAAATACACCCGGGCCAAAATCAACGGCAAGGATGTGAAACGGGACGAGGGGGAACACATCGTCATTGAAAACCACCATCAGCCCATCATCGACTATCGTACCTTTGCCACCACCCGGGCCCTGAGGGAGAAGCGTTCCACTGCCAATTACCGGGGCGTGAAGAAATACGACAATGTGTACTCCGGCTTCCTGTTCTGCGGCGACTGCGGCAGCCCTATGTTTGCCATGAGCCGCAGGGATTTGAGCGCCGCCTACACCTGCGGCACCTACCACCGCCGGGGACGAGCCGGGTGCAGCTCCCACCACATCCGGGTGGACAAGCTGGACGAGCTGCTGAAAATCTATGTGCGGCGGGTCATGGAGCATTCCCATGCCATGCTGGAAGAACTGAACGCCGAGCTGGCACGGCAGGATTCCGATGTGGTGGAAACGGAGCAGTCCGCCGACCATCTGGCCCAGGTCATGGAGGAGTTGCGGGAGGAGCTGAAGACCACCAAGCGGCAGCGCATCCGGGACATGGTAAAGCACCCGGATCAGGAGGAGCTGCTGGCGGAAACCTATGACGAGCTGGAAGCCGACCTGCAAAAGAAAATCGAGGGCCTGGATCACCAGATCGGTATGCTCTCAGACAAGCGGAATACCATCATTCAGGCAGGGCGTGCCGCCAAAACCGCCATGGAGGTATTCGGGGACATTCTTTCCAAGGAAACGCTGGAACGAAACGATTTAGAGCTGCTGATAGAGCGCATCGACGTATTCGAGGATCGGCTGGAGATCCGGCTCCACAGCGATGTGGACACCCTGCTCCACGTCAACCAGGGAGACATCGCCGTAAATTTTAATTCCGGCACGGAAAATAGCGAAAACACCCTGATCCAGTCCTCCAAAAACCACGAGGACAAGGTTTTCCGTGTCAATGTTATCAGTGACGGTGACCCACTGGAAATCTATACGGAGAAGGACGGTGGAGTGATTTTTCGGAAATACTCGCCCATGGGGGATCTGCAGGAGCTTGCATCCCAGATGTGCGAGTCGGTGTCGGCGGCTACGGGACACATTACGGCCATTGCGGACCGGGACGGGATCATTGCGCTGCATGGAGCGCCCAGGAAGGAGCTGCTGGACAAGCCCAACTCGCCGGAGCTGGAAAAGCTTATGGAGCAGCGGACGAATTATCTCTACAAAAGCGGCGACAGCCCTATCCGGGCAGCACTTGGGGATGAGAAGTATCGCCTGGGGGCAGCCTCCCCGATTTTGTCCCAGGGAGACCTGATGGGCAGCGTGCTTCTCCTGCTGGGAGAGAACGACCAGCCCCTGCTTCCGGGCGACCAGGAGCTTACCCGGGCCGTGGCGGGGTTTCTGGGAAAACAGATGGAAAGCTGACAAAAAAATCACATCAGTCAAACCCTTTTTGGGATGGCTGATGTGATTTTTCACTTGGGCGCGTTTGGCACGCGCCCCTATCAATATTTTACTTGCCTTCCATTTCCTTCAGGGCGTCCTTGCGGCTGAAGTTGGCACGGCCCTTTTCGTCGAAGCCCATGAACTTGACCCAGGTCATGTCGCCCAGGTTCAGAACGTCCTCGACCTTCTCTACGCGGCGGTTCTCCAGCTTGGAGATGTGCACCATGCCGTCGTGGCCCGGGGCAATCTCTACGAAAGCGCCGATGGGCAGGATGCGGACCACCTTGCCGTAGTACAGCTTGCCAACCTCGGGGACGAAGCAGATGTCATCTACCATCTTCTTGGCGGCGTAGGCAGCGGCGGAGTCCACAGCGGAGATGAAGACGGAGCCGTCGTCATCGATATCCACCTTGGCGCCGGTGTCGGCGCAGATCTTCTGGATGGTCTTTCCGCCGGAGCCGATGACCTCACGGATCTTCTCCACGGGGATCTTCAGGCTCAGCATCTTGGGTGCGTACTCGCTCACCTCGGCACGGGGCGCGGGGATGCAGGGCAGCATGATCTCGTTGAGGATTTCCAGACGGGCCTTGCGGCAGCGCTCCAGAGCGTCGGCGATGATCTCCATGGTGAGCCCACGGTTCTTCAGGTCCATCTGAATGGCGGTGACGCCCTCGGTGGTACCGGCAACCTTGAAGTCCATCTCGCCGTGGAAGTCTTCCACGCCCTGGATATCGGTGAAGGTTCTCCACTCGCCGGTCTCCTGGTCGGAGATCAGGCCGCAGGAAATACCGGCCACAGGCCGCTTAATAGGCACACCGGCGTCCATCAGAGCCAGGGTAGAGCCGCAGATGGAGCCCTGAGAGGTGGAGCCGTTGGAGGACAGCACCTCGGAAACCACCCGGATGGCGTAGGGGAACTCCTCCACGCTGGGGATCACAGGCAGCAGAGCCTTCTCGGCCAGTGCGCCGTGGCCAATCTCCCGGCGGGAGGTGGAACGGGCGGCCCGGGCCTCGCCGGTGGAGTAGGCGGGGAAGTTGTAGTGGTGGATATAGCGCTTGGTATCCTCGGGGTAGATGGTGTCCAGCTTCTGGGCGGCGGACAGGGTGTTCAGGGTGCAGATGGACAGCACCTGGGTCTGGCCACGGGTGAACAGGCCGCTGCCATGCACTCTGGGCAGAACGCCAACCTCGGCAGCCAGAGGACGAATCTCGTCCATGCCGCGGCCGTCGACGCGCTTGCCCTGGAGCAGCCACTTCTTGACGACCTTCTTCTGCATCTTGTAGAGGCACACCTCAATATGGGTATCGAAGTCCTCGTACTTGTCGGCGAACTTCTCGGCGAAGTCCAGCCGGGCGGCGGTGAGCCGCTCCTCCCGGACATTCTTGTCGGGCGTATCCAGAGCGTACTCGATCTGGTCCAGGCCGTAGTTCATCAGGTCGTCCAGCAGCTCGTGGTTGACGGCGGCCTTCTCGAAGGTGAACTTGGGCTTGCCGATCTCGGCCACGATGCCATTGATGAACTTCACGATCTCCATATTGGTTTCGTGGGCAATGCGGATGGCCTCCAGCACCACGGACTCGGGAGCTTCGTTGGCTTCGGTCTCGATCATGACCACCTTCTCGAAGGTGGAGGAGATGCACACGAAGCAGTCGCAGGCGTTGCGCTGATCGGCGGAGGGGTTGATGATATATTCGCCGTTCAGATGGCACACATTGGTGGTGGCCACGGGCCCGTTCCAGGGCACATCGGAAGAGGCAATGGCAATGGAAGCGCCCAGGGAGGCCACGATCTCTACGGGGTTATCGTAGTCGTTGGCCAGGACGGTGCAGGTGACCACGGTGTCGTTGCGGAGCTCTTCGTCGAAGAGGGGACGCATGGGCCGGTCGATGATCCGGCTGTTCAGGATGCCCCGCTCGCTGGGCTTGCCCTCCCGGCGGTTGAAGGAGCCGGGAATCCGGCCTACGGAGTACATACGCTCCTCAAACTCGATGGTCAGAGGGAAGTAGTCAATACCGGCCTTGGGGATGGGGTTGGAAGTGCAGGTCGTCAGCACCACGGTGTCGCCGTAGCGGCAGATGCACTCGGCGTTGGCCAGCTCTGCCACCTTACCGGTCTCTACGGTAAAGGGACGGCCGCCGATTTCCATTTCGTACACCTTGTGGTTGGGGAACTGCTTGTGAGTAATCATTGGTGAACCTCCTGTTGTGATTTTTTATTTTCTCGGGAGGTTTAGCACTTGAAACTGATGGTTTTGATACTGTCACTGCGCACTGCCTCGCAATGACAGCGAAAACTTCAAAAACACCACTTTCAAACGCTAAAGGGACTCCCGAAAATTTGAGATGCGAAAAAGGGGCGACGGTTTCCGTCGCCCCGGGGAATATTACTTACGGATACCCAGCTTGGCGATCAGAGCACGGTAACGGTTGATGTCCTTCTTAGCCAGATAGTCCAGCATCTTGCGGCGCTTACCAACCATCATCAGCAGACCGCGGCGGGAGTGGTTGTCATGCTTGTGGACGCGCAGGTGATCGGTCAGTTCGTTGATGCGGGCGGTCAGGATGGCAATCTGAACCTCGGGGGAGCCGGTGTCGCCTTCGTGGGTAGCGTTCTCCAGGATGACCTGGGACTTCTTTTCCTTCTGAATCATTGTGTTTTCCACCTTTTTTACTAATTTTCCGTAGGGCTAAGTATGGGGTTTGGTGAAGCACCCAGTGGGTTTTCTCCCGCAACTGAGCCCGGGGAATGCGCTGACCCATAGTCAGCAGACGCATTGTATCATAAGTTTTCCCAAAAGTAAAGGGGTTCTTTCCGGAAATCTGTGAATCCGGAGATTATTCTCCGCAGGTGATTGTTTATATAATGTTTAGCTTTCCGACGCATAATAATCCACTGGAAAAGAAAGAAGAAAGAGGACTGCATATGAACATCACCATTGTCTGCGATGTGCTGGGCGAGGAAAACAACGGCACTACGCTGGCGGCTATGAACCTGATCCGGGCCCTGCGGGCCAAGGGGCATACCGTTACGATCCTTTGCCCTGATGCCCAGAAGCAGGGTGCCCCCGGCTATGCCGTGGTGCCCACACGGAATCTGGGTATTTTCAACGGTTACGTAAAAAGCAACGGCGTTCAGCTGGCAAAGCCGGACGATGCCGTCATCCGGCAGGCGATCCAAGGGGCGGACATCGTCCACGTCATGCTGCCCTTTGTGCTGGGCCGCCGGGCGGCACAGCTTGCCAAAGCGCAGGGCATTCCCGTCAGTGCGGGCTTTCACGCCATGGCGGAGAACTTCACCAGCCACATTTTTATGGAGAACTGCGCGCCTGTTAACCGGCTGACCTACCACGTCTTCTCCAAGACCTACAAAATGGTGGATGCCATCCACTACCCTACCCAATTTCTGCGGGATCTATATGAAAAGATGTATGGGCCTACCAACGGCTATGTGATCTCCAACGGCGTCAATGCCGTTTTCGGGCCCCAGAACGTGGAAAAGCCCGCTGAATATGCAGGCAAATTTATTATTGTGGCCACAGGGCGGTATTCCAAGGAGAAGAACCAGGCGGTGCTCATCCGGGCGGTGAACAGGTCCAAGTATCGGGACAGGATCCAGCTGGTTCTGGCAGGCTCCGGCCCCAAGGAAAAGGCGCTGAAAAAGCTCTCTAAAAGCCTCCCCGTGCCGCCCCGGTTTGGCTTCTTCCCCCATGGGGATATGGTGAAGCTTCTAAACTATGCGGATCTCTATGTCCACAGCGCCGCCATGGAGGCCGAGGGCATCTCCTGCCTGGAGGCCATCTCCTGCGGCCTGGTGCCCATTATCTCCGACTCTCCCCGGTGCGCCACCCAGGCCTACGCCCTGGCGGACAGAAGCAAATTCCGCTTTGACTCCCCTGCCGATCTGGCGGCCAAGATCGACTGGTGGCTGGACAATCCCGAAGAGCGGGCGGCCTGGAGCCGGAAATACGCCGAAAACGCCGCCGGACAATTTGACCAGGAAAAGTGCATGGATGCAATGGAGCGGATGCTCCTGGAAACGGCAGGGAAGGCATGAAAAAGGTCATCACCTACCGCGATCCGGTAAACGACGACTTTGCCGGAACCAATATCAAAACCAAGCCCCTGCCCGAGTGGTTCCGCTACACCCACACAAACCCCGTCTGGCGGGGCCTTGCCTGCTTCGTCTATCGGGGCCTTGCCCGGCCGATTGCCTTTTGCTTCCGGAAAATCTGGTGCCTGCACCGGTTTGAAAACCGACAGGTCCTGGACGAGGCTGCTGGAAAGGGAATCTATGTCTATGCCAACCATACCCAGCGGGTCATGGATGCCTTCCTGCCCTGCCAGCTGCGGCGAAAGGGCAGAAGCTATATTATTGTAGGCCCGGATGCATTGTCCATCCCCCTGATCCACAACTTCCTGCAAATGCTGGGAGCCATTCCCTTGGGGTCCACCATAAAGCAGAGCCGGGACATGGCGGCCTCCGTCCATGGGCATATTTCCCGGGAGAATCTCATCACCATCTACCCCGAGGCCCATATCTGGCCCTTCTATACGGGCATCCGCCCCTTCCCCGCTGCCTCCTTCGGCTATCCTGCCCGGGATGGGGCCCCGGTATACGCCATGACCAGCTGCTATCGGAAGCGCCGGCTTGGAGCCTTTCCAAAGGTGGTCACCTATCTGGACGGCCCCTTCTACCCGGACAGCAGCCTTCCCCTGCCGGAGCGAAAGCAGCGCCTCCGGGACCAATGCCACGCAGCCATGGTAAAGCGGGCGGAAGAGAACTCCACCTATGCCTATTACGAGTACCGGGAAGAGGCGTAATTGGGCTCTCCCGGAGGGGAAGCTTTTATTTGCACCCCAGGATTTTCTCTGCATTTTCAATGCGTTCTTTTGTGGGCGGTGCAATGCCTGCAAGGGGATAGGAAATCCCCAGCTTTTCCCACTTGAAAAGGCCCATGGTGTGATAGGGCAGGACCTCCACCCGCTCCACATTGTGCAGAGTGTCCAGGAAGGCCCGCATGGCGCGCAGATCTTCATCAAAGTCCGTCCACTCCGGCACCAGCACGTGCCGGACCCAGACGGGCTTTTTGATCTCATCCAGATAGCGCAGCAGGTCCAGAGTATTGTCCCCGGTGACGCCGGTGAGGGCCTTGTGGCGCTGGGGATTCATCTGTTTCATATCCACCAGCAGCAGATCGGTCACAGCCATAAGCGCCTGAAATTTGGAAAAGAAGGGCTCCGTCTTCGTAAAGGGGTGACCGGCGGTATCAATGCAGGTGTGGATGCCCTGCGCCTTTGCCTTGGTGAACAGCTCCAGCAGAAAGTCTGGCTGCAGCAGGGGCTCCCCGCCGCTGACGGTGATGCCCCCCTTCTTGCCCCAGTAGCCCCGGCAGCGCAGGGCCTTTTCCAGCAGCTCGTCGGCGGTGCAGCTGTGGGCGCTGGGGTCGTTCAGATCCCAGGTGTCCGGGTTGTGGCAGAATTTGCAGCGCTGGGGGCAGCCCTGTAAAAAAATCACATACCGAACCCCCGGCCCATCCACAGAGCCGAAGCTCTCCAAAGAGTGGACGCGGCCATAGGTTTGCGATGCTTCCATATGTTTGTCTCCTTTTTGCATTTTCATGTAAACACAGGATTCCCCCGGGGCGGCTTTTCCATGCCCCGGGGGACTTTTTCTGACTTTGCGAGGAATTTACAGTGTCTCGTGGCAGGTGCGGGAGATGACGTCCAGCTGCTGCTCACGGGTCAGGTCGATGAACTTCACGGCGTAGCCGGAGACGCGGATGGTGAAGTTCTGGTACTCGGGCTTCTCGGGGTGATCCATGGCGTCGACCAGCATTTCCTTGCCGAAGACGTTCACATTCAGGTGATGTGCGCCCCGGGAGAAATAGCCGTCCAGGATGTTGACCAGATTCTCGGTGCGCTCCCGGTCACTGTGGCCCAGGGCACCGGGGTTGATGGTCTGGGTGTTGGAAATGCCGTCCAGGGCGTACTGGTAGGGCAGCTTGGCGACGGAATTCAGGGAGGCAATCAGGCCGGACTGCTCCGCGCCGTAGCTGGGGTTGGCACCGGGGGCCAGAGGGGTCCAGGCCCGGCGGCCGTCGGGCATATTGCCGGTATACTTGCCGTAGACCACGTTGGAGGTAATGGTCAGGATGGAGGTGGTGGGCTCGGAATCCCGGTAGGTGTGGTAGTGCCTGATCTTCTCCAGGAAGGTCCGCAGCAGCCACACGGCGATGGTATCTGCCCGGTCATCGTCGTTGCCGTAGCGGGGGAAGTCGCCCTCCACCTGGAAGTCCGCGGCGTAGCCGTTCTCATCCCGGATGACCTTGACCTTGGCATACTTGATGGCGCACAGGGAGTCCACCACATGGCTGAAGCCTGCAATGCCGGTGGCGAAGGTACGGCGCACGTTGGTATCGATCAGGGCCATCTGGCTGGCCTCGTAGTAATACTTGTCGTGCATATAGTGGATCAGGTTCAGGGTGTTTACATAGAGCCCTGCCAGCCACTCCATGGTCAGATCGAACTTCTCCTGGACCTGGTCGTAGTCCAGGTATTCGGTCTCAATGCGGCCGGTGTTGGGGGCCACCTGCTCCTGATGCTTCAGGTCCCAGCCGCCATTGATGGCGTACAGCAGGGCCTTGGCCAGGTTGGCACGAGCGCCGAAGAACTGCATTTCCTTACCGGTCTGGGTTGCGGAGACACAGCAGCAAATGGAGTAGTCATCGCCCCAGACAGGACGCATAACCTCGTCATTCTCATACTGAATGGAAGAGGTGGCCACGGAGATGTGGGCGCAGTATTTCTTGAAGTTCTCCGGCAGCCGGGGAGCGTACAGCACGGTCATATTGGGCTCAGGGGAGGGGCCCATGTTCTCCAGAGTGTGCAGGAAGCGGTAGTCGGTCTTGGTGACCATGTGCCGGCCGTCCTGACCGATGCCGCCCACCTCCAATGTTGCCCACACCGGGTCACCGGAGAACAGCTGCTGGTAGGAGGGGATCCGGGCAAATTTGACCATGCGGCACTTCATAACAAAGTGGTCGATGAGCTCCTGAGCAGCGGCCTCGGTGAGAATGCCCTTTTCCAGGTCTCTCTGAATATAGATATCCAGGAAGGTGGACACCCGGCCCACGGACATGGCCGCACCGTTCTGGGTCTTGATGGCGGCGAGGTAGCCGAAGTACAGCCACTGGACCGCCTCATGGGCGTTGGCGGCGGGGCGAGAGATATCATAGCCGTAGCTTTCCGCCATCTTCTTCATATTTTGCAGGGCACGGATCTGCTCGGCGATCTCCTCCCGCAGGCGGATCACATCGTCGGTCATGGTGCCGTCGCCGGTGTTCTGATGATCCCGCTGCTTCTCCTGAATCAGGTAGTCCACACCGTAAAGGGCCACCCGGCGATAGTCGCCCACAATGCGGCCACGGCCATAGGTATCGGGCAGACCGGTGATGATGTGGGAGTGGCGGGCCTTCTTCATCTCGGGGGT
>OKRU01000305.1_pt1 | contig 47688 bp, 34 predicted proteins | sample 1601131 | NCBI WGS metagenome assembly OKRU01 (sample SAMEA3541558, study PRJEB24748) | human gut metagenome | biome: human gut; feature: human-associated habitat; material: faeces | place: China | collected 2012
AGCCATAGGAACCACCTTGAAATCACTCCATACCTTATAAACTTCATACGGATCGCTAACTGCAACATTACAATTCTCTATTTGCATCAGTGCAACCAAAGGAATCACATTACCATCGTGCCCAAAGCGGAGAGTAGCAGCGATACCTCCTTTTCGGATTGCTTCATCAGCACTATCCAAAATATTTCTTAACAAGGATTTGGCATTGGCTACTACAATACCTTTTCCGTCGGCATGATTGGCATTTCCTACATAAAAACGGTAATTGACACACTGCCACAAATCAAATAATTCCTGTCCTTTAAATAAATCATAGAAAGAAACCTTTGTTTCAGCATTCTGCATGTCACTGGCTACCCAGTACATTCCCCACATCAATTCTTTAGGATTTACTTTCTTTAAGATAAAGTATTTATCCTTAAATAAGGATGCAACCAAACGATCCGGATTGGTATGAGTTTCCTCAAATTTCCTATACTCCTCAACCCAAGGACCGTCATGGGAAGAAGTGAAACGGTTGGATTCGTCGGTATGATAATTCAGATAATCCATATATTTCTCACTCGCCTCATAAGAAATCCGTAAATTTGGATTTAACTCTTTCAAACGGTCACCAAAAGCAACCATACTCATAGCACAACGTAACACAATGGTAGAACGGGCAGATATAAGGGGATTACCCTTGAACACCTCCGGAAATGAAGTATACATTCTTTCAGCAATGCCTCGGTGTTGTCTTACTCCCAATGGAGTTAAATCCCCACCATGCCCTTTTGCTTCCTTCCAAACTGTGAGCAAACGCTGATACGTATCTTCTCCCAAGCCGGTAAGCGCTTGTGCACGATGTGCCTCCTCAAAAAGGTCTACTAACCATTTATAATCACGATCTGCAATAAGATAACGAGAGCCATGCCGTCCGTAATGACTGATATAAAAAGGTTTATATCCCTCAGGCGCTTTGGTCTGCGGAGCAAAATCCAAGGGGTATGTCCAATATACTCCTCCCGTTTTCTCAGGAGTAGCAAACATCTCTTCTTTAGATGTCTGCGCCCCAAGCGGAGCACAGCACATTACTATCAAACTACATAATAGAATTTGTTTCAGCTTCATCATATCTTCACTTTATTACCTTATAACCATCGTTTTGTACTAAAGTAGGATTATTTGTCAATTCGCTCTCCGGAATAGGAAACAAATTATACTTATCATCCACATCCCCTCCCAAACGTACACCATTTTTCCAATCCCAATTATTTCCTTTCGTATATTTACCGAATCGGATCAGGTCGGTACGTCTTATCAATTCGGAAGCCAATTCTTTCTGACGTTCAAGCAGCAGAAAATCCAAATCGAGCTCATTGGCGCCAATTTCACCGGACACATCGGAACGTACACCGTTTTTTGCATATTTTCCAGACATATAAGCTCTTATTCTGACTTCATTTACATATCCCAGCGCCTCGCTTTTTGTGCCACTTGCTCCACGCAAAATAGCCTCAGCAGCCATCAAATAGGCATCAGCAGTACGGAACAACGGAAAATCAATAGAAGTATAAGCATCCCCCGAAGCGCTAAGTTCGTCTTCTTTCGTTACGTTTCTCCACTTAATATAACCATAACCGCATGTAAACGTGCTCGTCATATCCATATTTACATCCCATGTATCTTTCACCTGATTGGGAAGGGCAGTCATAAACTGTGCTCTTTTATCTTTCTTGTTATTTCCCCAGGTATCATTGCCATCGAACATAACATCATCCGCATCGAACGCATCCACCAATGACACTTTAGCGCGAACATTACCCCAGCCTCTGGAACCAACACCTGTCTTGTAGAGTTCATCCATAGGACCATTCACAAAAGCCTTCACATAGAAGTTCGTTCCGGCAGAACTCTGTGCACGCAGACCATCCTGTACCAACGGCCAAATAATCTCCTTACAGGTATTATTATCAGCCAAAAATATTTCACGATAATCGGAAGCCAATGGGTAATGCCCGTCGGCAATAACTTTTGTAGCATAGATATATGCCTCCTGATATTTATTCTCATTAATCCAAGTCTGCGCATTCAAATACATGCGAGCCAGCAAGAACCAACCGGCTACTCGGTCAACACGTCCGTACTCATTGCTTCCCGGAACTTTCAATTCATTCTCAATAGCCAGTAATTCACTTTCTGCAAACTCAAAAATCTGTTTACGCGTATATTGAACCGGAATCTCTTTCACACCCGTATTTTCATCCACATAAGGAACTGCACCAAATAAATCGCAAAGCATCGAATAGCAATAAGCACGTATAAAACGAGCCTCTGCACGATAGTTCATATAATCATCTTTCATCTCTTCCCAAAGTCCTCTACCCTGCAATTTGCTTTCCGTACATTCACGCAAAAGCTCATTACAATAGGCAATACTCATATATAGTCTTTGGTAAGTCCATGTAATAACCGAAGCATTGGAAGCATCCCACTGCAAGTTCAAACATTTACGCAAACCATTGGAAGAGGAAGGCATCAAAAAATTATCCGTACTCAACTCCTGCAAATAAAACAGCAGACGTACATAACCGGAATAACCCTCGTTAGCGCCTTCAAGGTCACCATCTCCTCCATCACCACCTTGCTGCCCCGTCAGAATCAGTGATGCATAACACTTTGCCAGAAACCGGTGTAACCATCTTTTGTCTGATATACCTTTTCACTTACCAGTTGGTTATCATCCAAAGGCATCGTGTCCAAGTCACCCAAACAAGAGACCAAACCTATGCCCATGAAGAACAAAATAAACGAATAAGTAATTATATTTTTCATATTGTATAGTTTTAAGCCGTTAAAAATTTAAATTAGCACTTAATGAAAATACGCGTGGACGAGGATATACCTCTTTATCAATGCCGCTGTAAATCTCCGGGTCAATACCAGAATAACCTGTAAAGGTAGCAACATTTTGTACCCCCAAAGTCAGACGTAAAGAACTTGATCCATTCCAAAGTTTCTGGAAAGTATATCCTAAAGAAATATTGTCAATACGGAAGAAGTTTCCCTTTTCCAAGAAATAATCCGAATAAAGTTGCTGGTTCTGGAAACCGGAGTCTTTAGTTCTGCGCAATATATTGGAGAAGTTTCCTTGATCACTGTATACAGATTGTACGTATTGGTCGGCAGCTACATAGTTGTATACATAGTTGCCAAATGCTCCATGTCCGCTGATAGCAAAATCCCAGTTTTTATAAGTTAGCTGGGTATTGAATCCCAGGTAGGAAGTCGGTAGTGCGCTTTTGTTCGTAGCATATTTTGTTTCTGTGGCAGAGATGGAGCCATCCGGCTGCACATACTGTCCTTCAATCGGTTTGCCATTATCATCATAAGCTTGTTTTGCCAGATAGAAAGTATAGGGACGCTGACCTACCATAAATACCTGAACTGTCTTGCCCGTACCGGAAATAGCTCCTGTCTGCACAAAGTTAGCATCCGAATCGATAACATTCAACTTCGTGATTTCAGAATCATTCCACGTGTAATTCAAGCCTACTGTCCATTTCCAATTTTTTGTATGTATAGGCACTGCATTAATGGCAAATTCCACACCTTTATTATCCATCTCGCCAATATTCGTTGTTATGACGGAAGAGTAGTTGGTTCCTGAAATTACATTAATAGTATTCAGCAAATCCTTCGTATGGCGTTGGTAATAATCGACAGAACCGTAAATGCGATTATTAAGGAAACCGTAATCCAAACCGATATTATAAGTTTCGGTAGTCTCCCACTTGATATCCGAGTCATAACCGTTCGGACGATAGGTATAGTACCATTTATCTCCAAACTGATAGCAAGATTCCGGATAAGATACCGTAAAAGTAGTCATATACGGATAGTCATTCAAAATATCCTGCTGTCCGGTTTGACCGTAGCTCAAACGTAGTTTCAAGTCTGACAATACTTCCGAATCGCGCAAGAATGCTTCTTGGCTGATTTTCCATCCCAATGCAACAGAAGGGAATAATCCCCAACGATTGTCCTTGGCAAAACGTGAAGAGGCATCCGAACGTAAAGTAGCAGTAATCATATAGCGATTGTCATACGAATAATTCAGACGTCCGTAAAAAGAGAGCAGGTAATACTCAGACTCATAATGATTTGGTGAAAACAGCTCTTTTCCTTCCGGAGAAAGAGTGGTTGCATCGAATTTTTTCCAGAAATGCTGCCAACCGTATCCCGCCATCGCACTGAAATTGTGTTTTTCATTGAACACATGAGAGTAGTTGGCGTATAAGTCCAATAAATAGTTGCGCTTGTTTTGTTTAGAATCATACATAAGCCCTGTACCGTCTTTCATGTTAGATGTATACATCATACCGGCCATATCGGGCACATTTTTGGTATATTTGCTTCTCAGCACATCATAACCCAAATTTGCGTTCAACTGCAAATCCTCTAAACGATGCACTTTATAATTGATAGCGGCATTACCAATGGAGCGAGTTACTTTATTGTGTAAATCCTGCAATTCAAGTTGTGCCACAGGGTTATCGGTTTGGATAGCCATGGGAGAATTTCCATTCATCCAAATAAAATAGCCCAATCCCGGCTCATCAGCACCCGTTGCACTCCCGGTCATAACAGGGCGAGTAGGGTCATATCGCAGTGCATTATTAACAACACTTTCATCCACTTTCTGATTGTCTTCATACGATACCTTAACGTTCAAATCAACGGTAAGATGGTTATCAAAAAACTTGGGCGATATACCTCCATTAAAGGTAAAGCGTTCATAATTGTTGGTTTTCACCACACCATTCTGATTATTATAGCCTACCGACAGACGATAAGGTGCATTTTTCTTCACCTTACCAGAAACGGAAAAATTATGTTCTTGTCCGAATGCCGTACGGTAAATTTCATCTTGCCAATCAGTGGAAGCCGTCCCTAAAGTTACAGAGCTCGGAACTCCCGATACCGTAGGGACAAATTCACGAAATTCATCAGCAGAAAGCACATCCAATTTTTCCGTAATAGTACTTACAGAAAGGTTCGTGGAGTAGTTGAAACGCAGATTGGAGTCGGAACCCTTCTTAGTAGTAATCACAATCACACCATTAGATGCCCGGGAACCATAGATAGCAGTGGCTGAAGCATCTTTCAATACGGTAAATGTTTCAATATCATTCGGATTGATACCGCCAATTACATTTCCACCACCTTCGATAGTAGAGTTATCCACCGGCACACCATCAACAACGATTAACGGATCATTGGACGCAGAGAGTGATGCACCGCTTCTGATACGGATAGTAGCACCCGCTCCCGGAGCACCGGAGCTCGAAACGACATTTACACCCGGCACTTTGCCTACCAACGCATCTTGGGCAGTAGTACGCAACCCCTTATTAAAATCATCCGGCTTGATGGCTGTTACCGAACCTGTCGCATCAGATTTCTTCACACTTCCATAACCTATAACGACTACATCTTCGAGCATCTCACTATCTTCCTCCATCACAATCTTCATCGTTGGAGAAACCACTTTTTCTACATCTTTATAGCCGATATATTTAATGAGTAAAACAGCCTTGGGATCACTTACGGTAATTGTGAAATTACCATCTACATCACTGATTGTACCATTTGTCGTCCCTTTTTCTAAAATATTGGCTCCGATAACAGGTAGATTATCCTTATCAAGAATATTGCCTTTCACAACTGTCTTTTGTGCAGAAACTCCTACACTGAAAACCAAAGCAAGTATCATAAACAGATACCGCCACTTTCTTCCAAAAGTCTCTGGATTTTTCTTGCCTTTCATAATGTTTTTAAATTAAAGTGTAACAAAGTATACCAAAATCCGGTATTAATTAGATTGTGAGCGAAAGTAGATATTACAAATTCGCCAAACAAAGGTAGTGAGTAAAAAAGTAAGTAAAAGGAAAAGATACAATAAATTAATGCGCTTATTTACAATAAGATAACAAATGACCTATAAGTTACAAAAGTAAGTCCAAAGGAAGTATTTTTTAAAGCTTTTGTACCTGAACAGCCAAGTCTTTTCCAGGAACAATCGCTTTATTCCGCATTTTCAAACGATAATTATATACTGTTTGAAGTGAATAGTGAAGGAAATTGGCTATTTTGGAATTATCATTGATACCTAAGCGAATAAGTGCATAGATACGTAATTCGGGAGTTAACAATTCACCTTCTTTTACTTGTATACGCTCATCCTCTTTCAACAGAGCATTGAACGATTCCACAAAATCCGGAAAAATAGATAGGAATATAGTATCAAACTTGCTGATGAATAATTTAAAATCTTCTGTAGTCGAAGACTGATTATGAAGCATTTTGGAAATATCCGCCATAGAACCGGTATTAACAATTTTCAGTAAACTCTTGCGGTCATTCTCCTGCTTATAAATATATTCGGAGCAGATGTTGAATAACAAACCGATATACTCCTCCTTAATATGGTTGGATTCTTTAATTTCTTCATTCATCCGGGTTAGATTCCCGGTCATCTCTTGCAAGCGCCGATTCTGTTCGGCCAGCGACTGCTTTACTTTCAGCAAATTACGATTTTTCTTACGAAGGAAAAAGAAGACAATAACCAATGCAATAACAAGTATGGATAAAGTCAAAAGAAAAAATAAGACTCTGTCTCTATCAGCTTTGATACGGCTGTCATTAGCTGCTTTGATAATAGGAAGATATTCGGCAATATCTATAATACGGTAACGAGCTTTCCCGAAACTCACATCTTCCAATGAACAGGAGATGTAATTATAAGCTCTTGCAATATCCCCTTCCTGAAAAAGTAGAATTGCCAATTGCTGCAAAGACATGTATACTTTCTTGGCATTAGCTATGTCGGTAATGGAAGCCCGGATAAGGAAATGCTTCGCCTGCTGCATATCACGTTTGCCCAAATATAATTCCGCTAACAAATATTCCACACTCGCCTTGTCGGGGTTCGTATCCGCGCAATGCTCATAATATCCGGACAGTATTTGGATAGCCTCATCCCATTTTCCCTGCAAGCCCAAACGACCGCATTTATTGGTCACATAACTCGCCGTATTGGGGTCGCTGATAGCTATCAAAGTATCCTTATAAGCCTTTATCTGTTGCATAAACAGCCGCTTTTTGGAGGCTTCCGTTTCATCATTATAGCAGGACAAATAGGTAGTGTGATACAGATAATAAAAATAAGTATCCTTCCGTACCGCCTCGGTTCTTTTCACTCTGTCAAGAACCTCCAATGCTTTTTCATGTTTTCCTATCTTATTCAAAGCATCAGCCAGGTTCATTAATCCTTGATTGACATACTCTTCACCCAGCCTGTCCGCCAACTGTAATCTCTCCTCCGCTACAATCAGTGCCGTATCGACTTTAAAAGAGCGGTACATGACAAACAAATCACTCAAAATATCAAACTTTGCTTTATCATCTCCCACATAATCCAGCATTTTGCGAAGCTCCGTAATCTCCTTTTCCACCTTTTTCTGATAGACCTCCCGTTGCTCAATCATCTTATCCAACTGCAACAGCAGAGCATTATCATCTGTCTTATCCGCAGCCACCAAACCGGAATAAAAACAAAAAAGGAATAATATGAGAGTCAAACATCTGAACATGAGCAAGATTATTAATGCATGGAAACAAAGATACTATTTTTTTCACAACAATTCCAGCATTTTTTTCTTTAATACAGGATGTACCAGATCCGGTGCAATCTCCGCCAACGGTTCCAACACAAAGCGGCGTTCGTGCATCAGCGGGTGAGGCAACTTCAATTCGGGAGTATCCAGCACCTGGTCACCGTATAAAAGCAAGTCTATATCTATCACCCGATCACTATATACCCTGCCGACAGATTTATGCGTACGTCCCATTTCACGTTCTATCTCCTGAGTGAAATGCAGGACAGACAACGGCGGAAGCAGTGTCTCCACACAAGCCGCCGCATTCAAGAATGTGTGTTCGGAGGAAAAGCCCCATGGAGCGGTGGTATAAAAAGCGGACAGAGAAATTACTTTCCCCACCCGCTCTTCTATTTTCCGGACGGCGAGACGGAGATTATGCTCCTTATCGCCGAGATTAGTTCCTAAACTAAAGTAAACGTACATCAAAACAAAATAGATTCACTTAATGCCAATCACTCTTTACTTATCCGTAATCAGCATTGCATCGCCATAAGTGCCGAAACGGTAATCTTCCTTCAACGCTACGTTATAGGCCTCCATTACCTGCTCATAACCGCCGAAAGCGGCAACAATCATCAACAGGGTGGAAAGCGGCATGTGGAAGTTGGACACCATTGCATTGGCAACCGTAAAGTCATACGGAGGGAAGATAAACTTGTTTGTCCAGCCTTCATACTCCTTCAAATGACCGTCTGTGCTGACGGTGCTTTCTATCGCACGCATCACCGTAGTACCTACGGCGCACACTTGCCTATTCACATCCTTGGCGCGGTTCACAATTTTTACAGCTTCCTCCGTAACAATCATCTGTTCAGAGTCGGTTTTATGTTTTGTAAGATCCTCCACATCAATATCGCGGAAGTTGCCCAAACCGGCATGCAGAGTGATGTAGGCAAAGTCAATTCCTTTAATCTCCATGCGCTTCATCAACTCGCGGCTGAAATGCAGGCTCGCCGTCGGAGCAGTTACAGCACCCTCATTACGGGCAAAAATAGACTGGAAACGTTCCGAATCCTCCGGTTCTACCGGACGGTTGATGATGCTGTGCGGCAGCGGAGTTTCGCCCAACGCATACAGAGCTTTCTTGAACTCGTCATGCGGCCCGTCGTAAAGAAAACGGAGAGTACGTCCGCGTGAGGTTGTATTGTCAATCACTTCAGCCACCATAGAATCATCCTCACCGAAATAAAGTTTGTTACCGATACGAATTTTGCGGGCAGGATCCACCAGCACATCCCACAAGCGCAACTCCTCATTCAACTCACGCAACAGAAATACCTCGATACGGGCGCCGGTCTTCTCCTTGTTGCCGTACAAACGGGCGGGAAATACTTTCGTATCATTAAAAATAAATACATCCTTATCATCGAAATACTCCAGAATATCCTTAAACATACGGTGTTCGATTTCGCCCGTTTTTCTGTGTAGTACCATCAAGCGTGACTCATCTCTATACCTTGTAGGATGTAAGGCAATCTTCTCTTCAGGAAGTTTAAATTTAAACTGCGACAGTTTCATAATTATAATGTGCTAATGTGCCGATGTGCCAATGTGCCGATGAAGCGCAAGACAACAGCACTGTGTTAATAATCAATTTTCTTCTATTACGACTTCTTGTCTGTCTATCCACTCTTTGAACGCGAGCGGGTCGAGACAATCTTCTATACGGACACCCCCCACGCGTGTACGTTCCAAAGCAGTGAGGTGGGCACCGCTATGCAGAGCTTCACCGATGTCGCGTGCCAGAGCGCGGATGTAAGTCCCCTTGCTGCATACCACCCGGACTTTGATCTCCGGAAGATTGCACTCCAGCAGCTCAATCTCGTCAATCACCAGCAATTTGGGCTTCAGCTCCACTTCCTCCCCCTTGCGGGCAAGGTCATACGCGCGTTTACCGTTCACCATACAAGCCGAGAATGCAGGCGGAACCTGCTGTATCTCACCTACAAACCGCTTCAAGGTTTCCTCTACCAGTTCCCGCGTAATATGTTCCGTAGGATAGGTAGCATCTATCTCGTGTTCCAGGTCATAAGAGGGAGTGGTAGCACCCAACCGAATGGTAGCCACATACTCCTTCGTATGGTATTGGAATTCTTCAATCCGCTTCGTCGCCTTGCCCGTACACACTATCATCACTCCCGTAGCGAGAGGATCGAGCGTACCTGCATGCCCCACCTTCAGCTTCTTTACTTTTATCCGCCGGCAGATATGGTAACGGGCATGCCCTACGACCTTAAACGATGTCCACCCCAGCGGCTTATTGAAAAACAGAACTTCGCCTTCTTTAAAATCCATCATCACACCACCTCTAGATTGTGTCCTGTGAGCAACAGCAGAAGGATGATTCCTCCAACAATAATACGATACCAGCCAAACGCCTTAAAGCCATATTTCGTCACGAAGCTGATGAAGAACTTAATGGCAAGCAGAGCTACCACAAAAGCCACCACATTACCGATTATCAATGCCGGCATATTATTCATGATAATCTCCGTTCCGCCATCCAAAAAGAGTTTCAGCATCTTATACATCGTGGCGGCAAACATTGTGGGAACGGCCAGAAAGAAAGAGAACTCAGCCGCAGCCTTACGGGTCATCTTCTGCGCCATACCGCCAACGATGGTCGCCATGGAACGTGACACGCCCGGTATCATCGCAATACACTGGAACAGACCGATATTGAAAGCCTTCCTCTCCGTCAGGACAGTATCCTCGCTGCCTTTTGAGAATATCTTGTCGCAGAACAGCATAAACACGCCGCCGATCACAAGCATCACAGCCACTACGGTCACACTTTCCAGCATCTCATCAATCTTGTCGCTGAACAGGAAACCCAATATGGCCGCCGGGACAAATGCCACCAGCAACTTCCAATAAAAATCGAACTTATGCAGAAAGCGTTTCAATGCGGAAGTCCCCTCCGGAACCGGTGTATGGTTCAGACGGAAAAAGCGCTTCCAATACAGCCAAACCACTGAAAGAATTGCACCAAACTGTATAATCACCGTAAAGGCTTTCACAAACTCCGTACTCTCTATACCCAGCAGATTCTGCGTAATAATCATGTGCCCCGTAGACGAAACCGGCAAAAACTCTGTCAATCCCTCTACAATAGCTATAATAATCACTTCAAGCGTACTCAAATCTCCCATAGTCATTCTTTTGTTTCCTCTTTTATTTTCGGTTTACGCAACACAGCGTATATCATAAACACAAACCCCAAAAGGCAGACCAGTGGAGCCACCTTGATACGTCTTACACTGAAAATATCCGGTTCGAAATGCGTCGGTGTAGATACAGGACCGGTCATCAAAATAAAACCAAGTATTACCACCGCCATGCCGACAGCAAGCAAAATAAAGTTGGTCTTGTCAAAAGCGAACTTCTGTTTACTCATTTATTTACTATTTAACGATTTACTATTTAATTCCTCATCTTTCGTCTGCTATATATAGTACAGTGTGCCTGCCTTCATCTTCAGATACTTGTTAATGGAAAGCAACGCGCACAACCACGTAATAAGCACTCCGAATATCAGTACGGAAACGGAAACCAGCAACATCACATCGGGGGTGATGACCCTGATCAGTTCCGGTTCATAAGAAACCAGCCAATAAGCGGCTCCCCATAAAACGGCATCGGCGATGACAGCCGACAGCACACCTATCCAGAAATTACGCCGCAAGAACGGACGCCTGATAAAGCTCCAGCTCGCCCCCACCAGTTTCATGGTATGAATAAGGAAACGCTTGGAGTAGATAGTCAGACGTATCGTATTGTTTATCAGCGCAAAGGAGATAAAAGTCAAAATAACCGCCAGTCCCAACAGCATCAGGCTGATGTTGCGAATATTATCATTCACCGCATCTATCAGATCTTTCTGATAAAGCACTTCCTGAATGTTCGTATTCTTCTTGATTTTCTTCTCTATCTTGGTAATGCTGTCCGAATTGGCATAATCAGAATGTAACTTGACCTCAATGGACGCCGTAAAAGGATTGTAGCCGAGGAATTCCTGCGGATCCGTTCCCATAGCCTCTGTCTGTTCACGAAGCGCCTGTTTCTTAGAGATGTACTCCGTAGCCTTTACAAACGGCTCTTTATCCAGCTTCTTCTGCAATTTGAGGATGTCACTCTCCTTCATGTCGTCACTGATAAGAATGGAAAAGTTGATATTCTCCTTTACATATACAGAAAGATTGTGGGCTCCCAACACAAAGAACACCACCAATCCCAGCAGCAGCAGTACCAACGTGGTGCTTATGCTGGACGTAACGAACTGCATATCAAAGTAGGATACCGAATTATGTTTAATCTTCATTGAACCACAAATTACTAATTACCAACTACAACGCCCGGTCTGTCACCTTACCGTTCTGCCACTCTATCATCTTTTTTTACGAAACACATAAATCATGGAGCTGCTGCGCTCTTTCTTCACCAGTGCATGAAGCCATGCCAATGTTCCGGTAATCATTCCTCTTACAAACGGGCACGAATGACGCATGTTCTTCTCTGTCAGCATGGAGATATAAAAAGCATCGAACGGCATGGGATGACGTTCCGCCAGAATAAAGCCATGCTTGGAACCCAGTTGCTGAATAGTGCCTGGAGTGAAATGCCACAAATGTCGGGGAACATCGTATGCAGCCCAATAAGCACCGTATTTTCTGGCGTCGTACGACGAACAGTTGGGTACGGCCACAATCAGCACTCCCTTCTCGGTCAGCAACGAATTCAGAGTTTCCCAGACCTCATTCAACGGTTCGAGATGCTCCATGACATGCCATAGGGTGATGACATCGAAACTGTCCGGCTCAAATTCCTTCAAGGCCGTATCCGGTTTCACCTCCAAGCCGAAATGCTCTTTGGCAAATGCGCGCGCATGGGCATTCTTTTCAATAGCTTCCACCTGCCAGCCTCCACGTTTCATCGTGTCGGCAAAATAGCCGGTTCCCGTACCTATATCCAGCAAACGCCCGGTCTTGCGATGCGCCTCATGTGCCACCAGACGGGCCTTGCGTTTCAGCATATAGCCGCGCACCCAATGATACACCGAGTTCATCACTCCTTTCTTCGTGTCCGAATGGGAAATATAATCGGGAGTTTCGTAATAACGTCCGATTTCAGCTTCGACGGGAAAGTCTTGAGTAAAAATAAAACCGCAGTCCCGACAACCGCACAAGTGGAATACTTCACCCGAAGCATAATGATCTATGCAGGTCAGGGTACGCTCCAAATGCGTTCCACCACATACCGGACAAGCTTTTATAGTGAGTTTATTCATCGAACGTTTACCAATAAGGAAGTGCAATCTAAACCGAACAGACCGCAATTATCCTAAATTTGGTGCAAAATAACAAATAAAAAGTGATTTACAAGGTTTTCATTAAGGAGATTTAATAATAACGATGAAATAAAAACGTCCTCAGCATTAATTAAATACCAAAAACGGGAAAAGCTGCATAGAGGCCTGTATGATTTAATTCGTTCGCCCTGAGTTTCAGAAACAAATACCGGGCATTTCAAAGGCAAACACCAGGCATTTACAGATAAAAGTCAGGGCATTTCAAGAATAAACTCAAGGGATTTCAGAAGCCCCCCTGGGGGGGGGACCGAAAACAATGAAAACACAATAATATTTCCAAAGAAGAATGGGTTGTGTAAAAATGAAATTCCGATACCATCGGATGATATCGGAATTTTTTTTCGCACAAGTGATATATTATTATATTACTTGATTATATTTATATATATTATATATCACCTGCGGAAACTTTTCCGGAAAAGTTTCCGCAGAAATCAGACTTCTTCTCCTTTCAGTGTCGCCGAGCTGCTTTCCGTAATCTTCACAGTCACAAAATCACCTACCCGATGCGTACCCCTGTCGAAAACCACTACACGATTCTGCTCGGTGCGTCCGAAAAGCTGGTCGCGTGAACGTTTGGAAACGCCCTCCACCAACACTTCATAAGTCTTACCCACACAGCGGGCGTTGGCCTCGGCGGAAAGACGGTTTTGCAAAGCGATGATTTCGTTCAGGCGGCGAATTTTCACTTCTTCAGGCACATCATCCGGCAGATGTTTACTGGCATACGTACCCGGACGTTCGGAATACTTAAACATAAAGGCGGCGTCATAGCCACATTCCTCCATCAGGGAGAGGGAAAGCTGGTGATCCTCTTCCGTTTCCGAGTGGAAACCGGAGAATATATCCGTAGACAATCCACAATCCGGAACGATACGGCGAATGGCATCAACACGCTCCAGATACCACTCACGAGTATATTTACGGTTCATCAGTTTCAATATACGGCTACTCCCGCTTTGTACGGGCAAATGTATATGCTTGCATACATTGGGAACTTCCGCTATGACTTGCAACGTTTCATCACTCATATCTTTGGGGTGGGAAGTAGTGAAACGGATGCGGACACCCGGAGCGGCCCCCGCTACTATGCGCAGCAACATGGGAAAGGTTATCACTTCTCCATCCGCCTTCTCAAAACGGTAAGAGTTGACATTCTGCCCCAACAAGGTCACTTCCTTATAACCCTTGGCCACCAAATCGGACACTTCATTCAGAATGCTCTCCACATCGCGGCTACGCTCGCGTCCGCGGGTATAAGGAACGATGCAGTACGTGCAGAAATTGTTACAGCCGCGCATAATGGAGACAAAACCCGATATATGATTTCCACAAATACGCGAAGGTATCACATCGCGATAAGTTTCCGTTGTGGAGAGCTCCACATTAATGGCTTTCTCCCCTGCCTCTACGGCAGCTATCAAATCGGGCAAAGTGAGATAAGCATCCGGACCTACCACCAAGTCGACATGGTGATTCGTAATCAAATCGTCCTTGACGCGCTCCGCCATGCATCCCAACACACCGACAATCAGGTTCTTTTTCTTCTTCTTGAGCGAATGAAAAAATTCCAGACGGTTTAAAATCTTTTGTTCGGCATTGTCACGAATGGAACAGGTATTCATAAACACCGCATCCGCTTCCTCCAGCGTATCGGCTACGGAATATCCCGCCATCTGCATCACAGAAGCTATCACTTCACTGTCCGCCACATTCATCTGGCAGCCATAGGTTTCGATGAACAACTTCTTGTTGTCATCAGCAGTTGCAGATTTAAAGTCTGCTCCCGTCACATTTTCCATCATTTCTTATTTTTTTGGTTTCGCCGCAAAGATACATCTTCACTCCCAAAAAAGCAGTGAAACTACGGAAAAATAACACATAAGTTCCTCTATTCGATGCATTTCTACTAATTAATGTTAAGCAACTAAACATTTTCCGAGTGTTAATTTGGCATTGTAGGAATAAATCTCCATTTTTGTGAAATGAAAGAAACATTAGATTTTTTCATAGTTAAGGTTTAGGTTAAAAAATAAAAGGGGAGCTGTGAAGCTGCCCTTTTTTAATGCCAATTTATTGGTTACAATCAGATTAAATAATTACCTTTGGCGGTGGAAAAAACAATAAAGGCTTATGGAAGACATCTTCAAATTTCTGTTAGTTATAGGCATTATCGCAGTAGGTTTCGTCAGACAAGCAAAGAAAGAAGCAAATAAGAAAACCGGCGGCAGTCCTGTCATGCCTATGCCCGATGAAGACAGTCCCTTTCCCGAAACTATCATCACACCACAAAAGAAGACCAAGAAAACAGAAAAAAAACATACACCTATCCAAAGGCAACCCCAGAGTCATCAAAACACAGACAATGCATTTCCCGAACAGGCTGATGCCTCCTCTGAATTTGAAATACATTCGGTAGAGGAAGCGCGTAAGGCCATTATTTGGGGAGAAATATTACAACGAAAGTATTAATGTAATTGAAAGTTGATCCTTTACACGAAAAAAATAACTATACATTATGGCATTTAATTACATTTCAGCAGCAGAAGCTGCGAGCCTGATCAAACATGGCTACAACATTGGCTTAAGCGGATTTACTCCCGCAGGAACAGCCAAAGCCGTAACGGCCGAACTGGCAAAAATTGCAGAAGCGGAACATGCCAAAGGAAATCCTTTTCAGATAGGCATTTTTACAGGCGCCTCAACCGGTGATTCCTGTGACGGCATCCTTTCACGCGCCAAAGCAATCCGTTACCGCGCTCCCTACACAACAAACGTCGATTTCCGTAAAGCGGTGAACAACGGTGAGATTGCCTATAATGACATCCATTTGTCACAAATGGCACAGGAGGTACGCTACGGCTTCATGGGCAAAGTAAATGTTGCCGTCATCGAAGCATGTGAAGTGACACCCGACGGAAAAATCTACCTGACTGCCGCCGGAGGTATCGCTCCTACGATCTGCCGTCTGGCCGACCAGATCATTGTAGAGCTGAACGCCGCCCACAGCAAAAACGCCATGGGACTGCACGACGTTTACGAACCGCTCGATCCGCCTTATCGCCGCGAAATCCCCATCTTCAAGCCCAGCGACCGCATCGGACAGCCCTATATTCAGGTTGACCCGAAAAAGATTGTCGGCATTGTAGAAACCAATTGGCCGGACGAAGCACGCGGCTTTGCCGACCCCGACCCGCTGACCGACAAGATCGGACAGAACGTGGCCGACTTCCTTGCCGCAGATATGAAGCGGGGCATTATTCCTTCTACTTTCTTGCCTTTACAGTCGGGCGTAGGAAATATAGCCAATGCAGTATTAGGCGCTTTGGGACGTGACAAGACAATCCCTGCGTTCGAAATGTACACAGAGGTAATTCAGAACTCGGTTATCGGACTGATTCGCGACGGCCGCGTGAAGTTCGGCAGCGCCTGCTCGCTGACCGTAACCAACGACTGTCTGAACGGCATCTATGAAGATATGGACTTCTTCCGCGACAAGCTGGTTCTCCGTCCGTCGGAAATCTCCAACAGCCCTGAGATTGTACGTCGTTTAGGAGTTATTTCCATCAATACGGCCATCGAAGCCGACCTCTACGGAAACGTCAACTCCACCCATATCGGCGGTACGAAGATGATGAACGGCATCGGCGGCTCAGGAGACTTTACGCGTAATGCCTATATCTCTATCTTTACTTGTCCGTCTGTTGCCAAAGAAGGTAAAATCAGCGCCATTGTGCCTATGGTTTCCCATGTGGACCACAGCGAACACGATGTCAACATCATCGTCACCGAACAAGGCGTTGCCGACCTGCGCGGCAAGAGCCCGAAAGAACGCGCACAAGCTATCATCGAAAACTGCGTTCATCCGGACTACAAGAATATCCTGTGGGATTACCTGAAACTGACTGACGGCAAAGCTCAAACTCCGCATGCCGTCCGCGCCGCTTTGGCTATGCATGCCGAACTGGCAAAAAGCGGAGATATGAAGAATGTAGACTGGGGACAGTACAAATAAATATTCTTTATACAGCAAGCAGAGATACGCCTTATGATTCAACTAAAAGGCGTATCAAGATATAAAATCCCCCTCATACTGCGTTCTTCAATGACAGTATGAGGGGGATTTCATATCTTGCACATTCCCTTTTACCCGGTTACGACGGCAAACTGTTCCTGTTCCGACATCTCATGCACCTCATCGGATAAGTATATCACAAACGGCGTCCTGAAACCTGCGCGCCTCTCTGCCGGAAAGCACATTCTGGTTCATAATGGCAAAAGCGATCTGATGTCCGTTATTTGCCTCCAAATATCCCGCCAAACAGTTTATGGCAGTAAAGGAACCCGTTTTGGCATGTACCTTCTTATAAGAGGGAGTTCCTTTTTTCATCCGGTTCTTCAGTGTTCCGTCCACCCCGCCGATGGGCAATGCCTTATATAATTTCTGAAACACGTCTGTACGCGAATAAGCGAACTTCAGGAAAGCAACCAGAAGCTCCGATGAGATATAATTATAGTTGGAAAGCCCGCAACCGTCTGCCAGCTTATAATGATCGGGGACATAACCCAGCTTTCTTATCAGTTGCCGGACCTCCGAAAGCCCGTCTTCGGCCGAAACATACTTGTTGCCTGCAGACTGTGCACCCAAGCGGCAAAGCATTGCTTCGGCATTCAAATTATCACTTTCTTTCATTATCTGATTCACTACTGCCTGCACAGGAGTATTATAGTATGCCATTCGCACAGAAACACTATCTTTTTGGAACTCGCCGAAAGAGTAGTCCGGCAGATAGCGGATGCCTTTTGCCCGCAAACGTTCCAGAAACGTGTGCATGAAGAAATCCTGCGAAGAATAAATATTAACTGCACCGATGCGCCTGCCATCCACATTCCCCGACACCGTTATGTCGTTACCGTTCTCCAGCCAGTTACGGGATACCCGAAAAGGTCCGGCAGAAGGAGTACGGCTTTTTGTAACATTAGTCAGCGTATAATAAGACGAAGCAGGAGTACATTCCAACCGCGCCGTATCTCCCTGCACGCCGGGAGAAGCAGTTACCGTAACCACTCCTTTATCAAGCATCAGCGGCGACAGATAGGGCTGGAAGGAATAGGGCGTATCGTCCCACAACCAACCGCTTCCCCAATACAAGGAGTCTTTCATGGAAACATCACCGTAGACCTTGCCTTGTACCACCGAGAAAGGCAAGCGTACCACCCCACTGACCAAAGAATCCAGCGCCTCATCATCAAACTCCGGATCGAATCCTCCGACAACGTATATATCTCCCTTCAACGTATCACGTTCAATCACTCCCTTATACCAAACCTCCGTACTGAAAGGCTCATCCGCCTCAGGACGTGCAAGCGCCGTAATCGTAGTCAACAGCTTCATTGTGGAGGCCGGGCGGGAAAGCTTGTCCGCCTGATAATCATACAAGGCTTCATTGGCAGTCAGGTCGTACACCGAAATGGATACATTAGAGCCTTCGGGCAATTGATACTTTATCAACGTATCCAGCTGCGAAGAAAGAATGTTTGTTTCGGGAGATACTCCCTGCGCAAACGATATACAAGGAATCAGTGACAAAACCCATATAATCGACCATAAACCAGATTTTCCCATCTCTTTACAAACTACCCGATGTTACTTGATAATTGTTCATAATACCATATACCATGATGCATGCTGTTTGCTAAAGCGCTTCCCTGAAGATTTCACCTACCGTAGGATGCGGAAATATGATTTTCTTCCACTCCGAAACCGTCAGCCTGAGTTCAATAGCCATACCGGCCAGCGTGATAATCTCTGAAGCCGGATTGCCCAGTACATGAGCTCCCAAGAGAGTGTCATCTTCTGCCAGCAACAACTTGCACATGCCATTGACGCCTTCATTCTCCGCAACAAAACGACCGGAATAGGCCATAGGCAGTTTTATCGTACGGTAAGGAATGCCTTTTTTCCGCAGAGTCTCTTCCGTATCTCCCACACCGGCAATCTCCGGATTGGTATATACCACACCGGGAACAGCTTTGTAACTCATGCAGTCTTCCTTCCCCAGCACAGCATGTACAGCCACTTCCGCCTCACGTACCGCCGTATGGGCCAGCAAGGAAAATCCGGTTAAGTCCCCGCAAGCATACACACCCGGAACAGACGTCCGCATCTGCCCGTCAACCCATATATTTCCGCGTTCTGTTATCTCCAATTTCAGGTTCTCCAGCCCGAAGCCTTTCGTTACAGGACGCCGGCCAACGCTCATCAGTAACCTTTCCGCAACGACAGAACCTGCACCCCCGGCATTTTCATAATTCACCTGCACCTGCGCCTGCCCGTCTTCCAAAACATTTCCGGACAGTGACACCACTTTGGTATCCAGCATGAACTTAATCCCGCGTTTGGTATATTCCGCACGCAGCATAGCGGACAGTTCCTTGTCCATTCCGCCCAATATCTCATCCAGCATCTCAATGACAGTGACCTCTACCCCCAGGCTATTAAAGAAAGAAGCAAACTCCATACCTATCACCCCACCGCCGATGACAGCCAGCGACTTGGGCAGTTCCTTATTGTCCAATGCCTCACGATGCGTCCAGTAAGGCACCTCATCCATTCCGGGAATAGACGGAATAAACGTTTCCGAACCCGTACAGAGCAATAAATTATCACATTCATACGTTTCGCCGCCACACAGGACATGGTTCTTGTCTGCAATTGAAGCCTCTCCGTTCACAACGGTCACATTATTGGCAACCAGCTTCCCCTTGACACCCAGCACCAGTTTCCGTACAACTTTCTGCTTACGTGCCACAATTTTGGACAAGTCGAACGACACTTCCGGCACACTGACCGCATACTTAGATGCATGGCGCGCACTGTCATACGTCTTTGCCGAATACAATAAAGTCTTGGTAGGAATACACCCCTCATTCAGGCACACTCCGCCAAGACTTTGTTTTTCAAAAAGTACAACGCTCAGACCGGCTTTCCCGGCTGTTTCCGCAGCCGTATATCCGGCCGGCCCTCCGCCGATGATGGCAATTTGATATTTCATAGTTCTTGCATTTATAGATTTCTGCATGCAAGATACAACAAGATATTCAGAAAAAAGGCATGGTAACCCTACTTTATTATCATCCTACAACATACTTTGTTTCAACAACCGTATAAATTCCTCTTCTTTTACAGGAAGCAACGCCACACACTTGCCTTCTCCATACCTCACCAATACATAACGCATAACAGCAAATCTCCCTATCCGCATGGAAGAAGTACGTTCTACCGACGTAATATCCTTTAACAAAATCTCTCTCCCACGCGAAAAACGACCGAAAAACAGCAGCAGCCTGTTATCGGCAGTAACAGTATAAGTGGTATGAATCAGCTTCTCGATGCTGACAACCAGCAAGAGCATAAAAAGAACGGCAATAAGGATATTCTTTTCCCAAAGGCCGTAAACAGCCATTGCACCCGCCAGAATGATAAACAAATACTGCCCGGCAGCAATACGCGCATGAAAAATTCGATTCATTTTGTCCTATTTTTGCTGCTAAGATAGGTATTTTTATGAATTAATGCCTGCAAGACACACAAGGAACGCAGTTATTTTGTAGTTTTGCAGTGTCAAATACACAAAATTATGGTAAGAAAGTTCGATTTCCTCGTTATCGGTTCCGGAATTGCCGGTATGAGTTTTGCGCTGAAGGTGGCGCATAAAGGAACAGTGGCCCTCATCTGTAAAGCCGGTCTGGAGGAGGCAAATACTTATTTTGCACAAGGCGGAATCGCTTCCGTCACCAACCTGGCGGTAGATAATTTCGATAAGCACATTGAAGACACCATGATTGCCGGAGACTGGATAAGCGACCGCAAAGCTGTGGAAAAGGTGGTGCGCAACGCTCCTGAGCAAATCAATGAACTCATCAAATGGGGGGTAAACTTTGACAAAAAAGACAACGGGGAATTCGACCTGCATAAAGAAGGCGGACATTCGGAGTTCCGCATCCTGCACCACAAAGACAATACAGGCGCGGAAATACAGGACAGCCTGATTGAAGCCGTAAAACAACATCCCAATATCACCGTATTCACAAATTTCTTCGCGGTAGAAATCATTACCCAGCACCACCTGGGCATCATTGTAACCCGCTACACTCCGGGTATCAAATGCTACGGCGCTTATGTATTGAACGAAAATACCGGAGAAGTGGATACCTTCCTCTCCAAAATGACCATCATGGCAACAGGAGGTTGCGAAGCCGTATACCGAAACACTACCAATCCATTGGTTGCTACCGGCGACGGTATAGCCATGGTCTACCGCGCCAAAGGAGCCGTAAAGGACATGGAATTCATTCAGTTCCACCCCACCGCCCTCTACCATCCGGGCGACCGCCCTTGTTTCCTGATAACGGAAGCCATGCGCGGATATGGCGGCGTTCTCCGTACCATGGACGGCAAGGAGTTCATGCAGAAGTACGATCCACGCCTTTCACTCGCCCCGCGCGACATCGTGGCACGCGCCATCGACAATGAGATGAAGCAGCGCGGCGACGAGCATGTCTATCTGGATGTTACCCACAAAGATCCCGAAGAAACCAAGAAGCACTTCCCGAATATCTATAAGAAATGCCTCAGCATCGGCATCGACATCACCAAAGAGTACATTCCCGTAGCCCCTGCCGCACACTATCTTTGCGGCGGCATCAAAGTAGATCTGGACGGACAATCCAGCATCCGCCGCCTGTATGCCATCGGTGAGTGTTCGTGCACCGGACTTCATGGCGGAAACCGTTTGGCTTCCAACTCGCTGATTGAAGCCGTTGTCTATGCCGACGCAGCCGCCAAACATGCGTTGAGCGTATTGGAGCGCTATGACTTCAACGAAGATATTCCCGAATGGAACGATGAAGGAACTATCTCCAACGAAGAACGCGTATTGATTACGCAAAGCATGAAGGAGGTGAACCAGATTATGGAATCTTACGTGGGCATTGTGCGCAGCAACACGCGCCTGACACGCGCCTGGAACCGTCTGGATATTCTTTATGAAGAGACGGAAAAACTATTCAAGAGCAGTAAGGCTACTCGTGAACTCTGCGAATTGCGCAACATGATTAATGTGGGCTATCTGATTACCCGGCAAGCCATGGAACGTAAGGAAAGCCGCGGACTGCATTATACAATAGATTACCCGCACGCTCAAAAATAGGGTTCATGGCACATTTCAACGAGTATCTGGACTTGTTAGAACTTTCTCCTCTGGTGTATCATTTTCTGCATAACGGAAAAAAGCAGCTTTATAAAAAAGGAGAGTTCTTTTGTCGGGCAGATGAAGTGTGCCATCATATTGCCTATGTATCCAAAGGAGGTTTCCGCTATTTCTGTCTCGACAAAGAAGGAGATAAGCACATCACCGGATACAGTTTCGAAAAGGATTTTGTGACCGATTATTACTCGTTTACCAGGCAGATGCCGGCCATAGTCTGTACGGAAGCAGTCAAAGACAGCACCGTCTACCAGTTATCCCATGAACAACTGGAAAACTTTTGGGAGCTGAACTCTCAAAACCAGTTATTAGGTCGTAAGATTGCTGAAAATCTTTTCTGTATGACCTACCACCGCTTACTGGACTTCTATTCAGTCTCCCCTAAAGTACGCTACCAAGAGCTGCTAAAGAGATGCCCTGACATTGTCCAACAAACAAGTTTGAAAGAAATAGCCTCTTTCCTTAATATTTCCCCATATACCCTGAGCCGTATCCGACGAAAAATAACTTTCGAATAAAAAGGCTGATTTCTTGCTTTGAAGCAAGAAATTAATTTTTTCAAATATATATTGTTATTAAAACACAACTTATCGCTATCTTTGTGAATACTTAATTATATAATCTTATATCAGTATGATATGAAAAGCCGTTGTATTCATATATGTATACTTCTATGTCTGTATGTTTATAATCTGTACGGACAAACACCCGATGACAATATTATTATCACAAAATGCAGCGACTCCTATATTTTTGAGGAGAAAGACGGCATCCCCATTGTATCCAACCGGAAAGAGATATCCTATGAAGCAACAAGAATGGGAGCCTCTCTGCAACCCCACACCTATTACGGAGAGTTCATCTCACTGGACAAGGCTTCTGCCAAAGGGGGAGGGAAAGCCGAATATAAAAGCATCACACCAGAAAATGTCTTCTTTGACGACAGCAAAGTCTGCTTTTTCAATCTCTACCTTGACCGGAAAGGGAAAAAAACAGAAGCATCGTTCAAGCGCACTTTTCACGACCTGCATTATTTTACGCGGGTCTACCTGGGCGAAGACTACTTCATCAGAGAAAAGCAACTGACATTCATCATCCCGCAATCGCTTTCCCGCTTCCACCTGACGGAAAAAAACTTCAGTCCGGCCATTCACTGTGAACGCAGCATCAACAGCGCAGGCGACTCGGTATTCACCTATATCGTGACAAACATGCCCGCCATGAAAGACGAGAAGCAGATGCCGGCAACAGGCAAAGTCTATCCGCATATATTGATAACAGGGTCGTTCAAAGACTACCACGATATGTACTGCTGGTCCAACAAACTGGCACAAGTGGACTGCAACGTGCCCGAAATCGATATTCTATTGGCAAAGATCACTGCCGGCTGCCATACCGACATGGAAAAAATACGCAATACGTATGCCTGGGTACAACAGAACATCCGCTACATCGCCTTCGAAGCAGGCATATTGGGCCACAGGCCCGATACTCCCGCAGAAGTTCTCCGCAAACGTTACGGTGACTGCAAAGGAATGTCACTCCTGCTCCGCACATTGCTGAAAGCACAGGGATTTGACGCCCGGCTCACCGACATAGGCACCATAGACATCCCCTACCGGATGAGTGAGATAGCAACGCTTGCATCTGCCAACCACATGATATGCAGCCTTATCTATCAGGGAAAAACCTATTATCTGGACGCCACCAACGAATACATTCCGCTGGAATTCATACCCGGAAGCATACAGGGCAGGGAAGCTATGATAGAAAACGGAGAAGAATGTATCGTACAGACGGTACCCATATTGAACAGCAGTGCTTCTACGGACAGCCTGTATTACACTTGCACCCTCTCCGGTGAGCAAACAGACAGAGTGCTGCAAGGCAAGGCAACCCGCAGCTGGAGTGGAGACATGAAAGAATTCTTCCTCACAGCCTATCATAAAAACGACAAAAGCGACCGCGAAGAACACCTGCTTCGTACACTGGCGGGAAACAATCATAACTATCAAGTCGGCTCCGTCAAATGGATACAACAAAAACCCCAACAGCAATGGGCCATACTGGCAGGAACAGTCATAAACAACAGTGCCGTACAAGTTGCAGACAGCGAGTTCTACATTGAATTAGACCTTCACAACGACCTGTTCGACCAACCCATAGACACCCTCAAGCGCATACATGATTATGAGTTGCCACTCCGTTGCCGCATTGTGCGTCACACAGAATTAGAAATACCCGCAGGCTATACCCTTGTCCATTGCCCCAAAGGAATTTCAATCCATGCGCCACAAGGCACACTCCACTGTTCCTACAACAAGCAAGGGGAGAAAATCATCTTCCGGAAAGTAATGGAAATCAAAGAGAAACTCATTCACCGTAATGACATTGTCGCTTGGAACGAGAACCTGCGGAAATGGGCTGATACATGCAATGAACAAATTATTCTCAAAAAACAATAACCATGAAACAAAACATGCTATTCTTAATGGGGGTATTAGCACTTTTACTAGCATCCCCCAATGTAAATGCCGATGACAAAGAGAAATACAAGCTCTTTGCAGAAGAAACAAGAAAAGAAGTCTGGGCGCTCGAACTGCCTGAATTTGCCAACACCGCCGTCCCCGAAAAGTACAAGGACGAGTCTGCCGTCATTCTGGCTGCACACAGCCGGCTGGAAGTCACTAAAAAGACCCGCTTCAACGTAGGCGCTTTCCTCGGTGGTTTCCACTACATAGATCGTGAGGTAAACTGCCGCGACCTGTACCGCATGTTAGTGCAAATCAACGACAAAGCAGCTTTAAAGGAGTTCTCCGAATTCGATTATAAAGCAGAAATCCGGAAAAAATCATGGCGATACGACGAAAGTTACCAACAAGTATTAGGAGTGCGCATCATCAAACCGGACGGCACTATAAACGAAGTGAGTACCGATGAATACATGACTGCCACCGAAGGCAAAAACGACAAAGAGCAACGCCAGAAACTTGCCGTACCGGGATTGGAGATCGGCGATAAGATAGATATTTTTTTCTTCAATTACACCTCATTGGAAAACCATAACCTTGATCCGTTCATTTTCCGTTTCCGCCAAAGCCATCCGATGCTTTCCTACACCGTACATTGCGAAATAGACGATAAGCTCACTACCCAATACCGCACCCTGAACGGTGCGCCTGACTTCAAGCAAAGCACAAATGAAGAAGGAAACATCCTGCTTGACGTGGCGATGAAGGATATAGAACAAACCGAACCCGATTTGTGGTACAACTCCATGCAGCAAACGCCGACCACATTATTATATATCACCAACAGCCAGATGAAAAAATACACCTACATACCCAAAAGTACCAAGAAAAAAGGGCTGCAACCCAATCCCGACGCGGCCTCCATACAGGAAGACGACTGGGAATTCATAAAACAAGCGATACGGTATAACGGCTACGGAGGAGTGAGCAACGTCAAAAAAGGCATACGGCTTCTCCGCAATGTCAAACAGATAAAAAAGAAAGACTGGACAGATGAGACAAAAGCAGACTTCATCTATAACTACTATCATTTTGCACTGATGACAGACCCTAAAAGCGATTGCAACAATGAGCTGTTCATCGTCTATTTTCAAAGATTGCTAAATTGGGTGGGTGTTCCCAACCTGCTTGGAATAACCACCAACGAAAATAAAGAACCGCTTGAAAAACTGGCAAGTTACCGCAATACAACCTGGTTTATCGCACTCCCGGAAAGCAACAAATATTATCTCCCGCCTACGAATTATCTTATTCCCCATGAAGTTCCTGCCTGTTATCAAGGCCGGCAAGCCATTTTGGAATCGGATAAATCGAAAGCCAAGGCCGGACGAAAACATTTCAACTTTCCCATGAGTACGGCTGAAGACAACAGAAATGTCACTACCATACAAGCCGACATCAATAATACCCTGCTCACCATCCACCGTAACGAATATCGTACAGGAACACAAAAAGAACGCATGCAGACCGCATTAGCCAAAATGGAAGATGTAGACGCAGCCTATCGCCGCCTGCTCAGCATCGACAAGGAATTTGCAGAAGAAATAGGCAAGAAATATGCAGACGATCTTCAGGAAATGTTCCGGAAAGGACGTGAGCAGGAAAAAGATGACTATAAATGGGAAATCAACTTCTATCATGGCGAGGATGCGCAAGAACTGCTTAATTATCAGATGCAATGCTTAGGCAACCGTCCGGACAGCGCCGCTTTTGTTTATGACGTCCGTTACGCAATGGATGGCTATGTCAGAAAAGCCGGGCCTCACTATGTGCTTTCCGCAGGGAAACTACTTGGCGAACAAACTCTGGTTGAGGGCAAGGAACGCAAGCGTTCGGCTGACATATACATGTCGGCTCCCCGCACTTTCCAATGGAATATCACCGTCAACCTTCCGGCAGGCTATGAAGCAGCTGCCGAGGGAGTGGAAAAATTGAATGTAAAGGTAGAGAACGAATGTGGCGCTTTCATTGCAAAAGCCGTTGCTCAGAACGGAAAACTTATACTGGACATCACCAAACGTTACAACCACAAGACAGAACCAGCTACCAACTGGGACAAACTACTTGAAATCCAAGATGCTTCCAAAGCATACGAATCACTTTCCGTAGTATTGAAAAAATAGAAAGCACCAATCATAAAAGGGCTGCATCCAACCAACGATGCAGCCCTTCCATATATCTATATCCCTTCCTTGAAGGAAAGCGGAATCCTAATAGTTCTCTTTCTTTACCTCAAAATAGGCCTGCGGATGCAAACATGCCGGACATACCTGAGGAGCTTCTTTACCGGTATAGATGAAACCACAGTTACGGCATTGCCATACAACCTCGCCTTCCTTTGCAAATACGGAAGCTGTTTCAATATTCTTGATAAAAGCGCGATAGCGTTCTTCGTGTCCCTTTTCAGCAATAGCAATATTGCGATACATCAAGGCAATTTCGGGGAAACCTTCTTCATCGGCAACATCAGCAAAGCCCGGATAATCCAATGACCATTCTTCATGTTCACCGGCAGCAGCTTCCTGAAGATTTTCAAGAGTAGTACCGATAACGCCGGCAGGATAAGAAGCTGTGATTTCCACCATTCCGCCTTCCAACCACTTGAACATACGTTTAGCGTGTTCCTTTTCCTGGTCGGCTGTTTCTGTGAAAATAGCAGCAATTTGTTCGTAACCTTCTTTTTTAGCAACGCTTGCAAAGTAAGTATAGCGCATTCTTGCTTGCGATTCACCGGCAAATGAAGTCAATAAATTCTTTTCAGTACGGGTTCCTTTAACACTTTTAGCCATAGTCTCTTTTTTAAATTAGTTAATATTATTACGTATAAATACCGTTCGCTTTGTCCTTATGATTGTTGATACAAAATTAAGAATTAAGTTTGATATAACCACACTCTGTCTCATCGGATTTATCTATTGCTCCATAGGTGAAATCTATTTCGCCTGCAAATCCAAAGAGAGAGGTCATTCCCTTGTATTCTATATTTAAGAAAACAAGTAATCTGCATAGAAAACAAAAAACAGGCTATTTGTGTTCAACAAATTTGCAAAAAACAGGCCAATCTATCAATTTATACATTATTTTGCTTACTTTTGCAGCTTATTTATAAACACACACTTTTTATAGCGTAAAAAAGTCAAATTAATAATGAAAGCGTTCGAATTCAAGCCTAAACTATATACGGCTTTAAAAAACTACTCAAAAGAACTTTTTATGGCAGACCTGATGGCCGGTATCATTGTAGGTATCGTAGCCCTGCCACTTGCCATTGCGTTTGGTATTGCATCGGGTGTATCACCTGAAAAAGGCATTATTACGGCTATTATTGCCGGTTTTATAATCTCCCTGCTGGGCGGCAGCAAAGTTCAGATCGGCGGCCCTACCGGTGCGTTCATCGTTATCATTTACGGCATTATTCAGCAATATGGAGAGGCAGGACTGATTGTAGCCACGCTGATGGCAGGCGTCATTCTCATTCTGTTAGGAGTGTTCAAGCTGGGAGCAGTCATTAAGTTTATCCCCTATCCCATTATTGTAGGTTTCACGAGCGGTATTGCCGTTACTATCTTTACCACCCAGATTGCAGATATATTCGGACTGAGTTTCGGTGAAGAGAAGGTTCCGGGAGACTTTATCGGGAAATGGCTGGTCTACTTCCGCCATTTCGACACTGTCAACTGGTGGAATACAGTTGTCAGCATCGCCAGTATCTTCATCATTGCCATTACTCCGAAATTCTCAAAGAAGATACCCGGTTCGCTCATCGCCATTATCGTGGTGACCATTGCGGTCTATCTGATGAAAACCTATGGCGGCATTAGCTGCATCGACACCATCGGCGACCGTTTCAGCATTAAAGCGGAACTTCCCGATGCTGTGATGCCTGCCTTGGACTGGGAAGCCGTCAAGAACCTGTTTCCCGTTGCCATTACGATTGCCATACTGGGAGCCATAGAGTCTTTGCTTTCGGCTACCGTAGCCGACGGCGTAATCGGTGACAAGCACGACTCCAATACCGAACTGATAGCACAGGGTGTTGCCAACATGGCTACCCCACTTTTCGGCGGTATCCCTGCCACAGGCGCCATTGCCCGTACAATGGCCAACATCAACAACGGCGGCAAGTCACCCGTAGCCGGTATAATCCATGCAGTGGTGCTGCTCTTAATTCTTCTGTTGCTTATGCCGCTGGCACAGTACATCCCGATGGGATGCCTGGCAGGCGTACTGGTGATTGTATCCTATAACATGAGTGGCTGGCGCGTATTCAAAGCACTGCTGAAAAACCCGAAATCGGACGTCACCGTATTATTGATAACTTTCTTCCTGACGGTTATCTTCGATTTGACAATTGCCATTGAAGTAGGCCTGGTCATCGCCTGCGTACTCTTTATGCGCCGCGTCATGGAGACCACCGAGATATCTGTTATCAAAGACGAAATAGACCCGAATACCGAATCGGACATTGCCACAAATGAGGAACATCTCATTATTCCGGAAGGCGTGGAAGTGTACGAAATCAACGGTCCCTATTTCTTCGGCATCGCCACAAAGTTTGAGGAAGTAATGGCGCAACTTGGCGACCGCCCCAAAGTGCGCATCATCCGCATGCGTAAAGTTCCTTTTATTGACTCTACGGGTATCCACAATCTGGAAAGCCTTTGCAAGATGTCGCAAAAGGAAAAGATAACCGTTGTACTCTCCGGCGTGAACGCCAAAGTGCATCAGGTATTGGAAAAGTCCGGTTTCTACACGCTTTTAGGCGAGGAGAATATCTGCCCCAATATCAATGTGGCACTGGAACGGGCACGCAAGCTGGCCGAGTAAATGTTTACAAAAGGAACCTGAAAAAAGAACAGTCGTATAGTAAGGGGGTCTCAGTCCTATACTGAGGTAGTCTCAGTATAGGACTGAGACCCCCTTAGTAGTATACTGAGATAGCCTCAATTTTACAGACTGATAATCAAGCTATTACAAGCGCCCTCTTTTATTAAGAAAAGATAGGACAAAAGAGCATCAATTATGGCAAAGAGAAGAAAAAGCAACAAGAAAGAACCCAAAGGAGTGATTTTCCTGATAGTTCTGGCATGCCTTACGACCGTCTTCCATGAACCGATAGCCAATGCGCTCCGTAACAAACTGCCCGTTCCCACGGAAAAGACAGCAAAACGGGCAGAAACAACGGAAACCACCGGAAATCCCCTACTGCCGGCTCCACTGAAAAACGTACCCGAACAGATATTGCACCGCAAGGGCTATACCGCTTCCTACAACCGCGAACACAAGATACCGAATTGGGTGGCCTGGGAACTCACACCGGAAAAACTGATAGAACGTGAAAGTCGCACCGACAAGTTCCTGCCCGACCCCGACCTGCCCGAAAGCCAAGCGGTAACTACGGACGACTATAAGCGCTCAGGCATGGACAGAGGTCACATGTGTCCTGCCGGTGACAACCGTTGGCATTGGAAAGCCATGCAGGAAAGTTTCTACATGACCAATATCTGCCCCCAAAATCACAACCTGAACCGCGGCGACTGGAAAGAACTGGAAGAAGCCTGCCGCCTGTGGGCAAAAAAAGAAGGGAAAATCTATGTTGTCTGCGGCCCTATCCTCTACCGCCAAAAGCACCGCACTATCGGAAAAAAACACAAGATCATCGTACCCGAAGCATTTTTCAAAGTCATACTCTGCACAAACAGCAACCCACCGAAAGCCATCGGTTTTGTTTATAAAAATACATCGGGCAACCACCCATTGGACACCTATGTCAACAGTGTGGACGAAGTAGAACGCATCACCGGAATCGATTTCTTCCCAGCCCTGCCGGATAACGTTGAAAAGCAGGTAGAAGCTGCCTATAACCTTGATTTATGGAAGAAAGAATGAATAGCAACATTCTTTAACCTTACATATTTATACAAACATATTGTCACCACACATCCCTTGTTTTTACAATTTATATTACTTGTTTTTTAAATATTCCTAATTCTCCTCCACAGTTCCCTGCCTTTTTTCTAATTTTTAATAATCCGGAATTCAATAAATTTGCAATTTTCCATGCAATTATTTACCTCTTTTTTCATGCCTATATTAATTATTTAATATCTTTGCAATCTGTTACATAACAGATTTTATTTTCAGCTAAAAAAAATGAAACACAATACGAAACATAGCCTGTCTTTTGTTTGGAGAAACGTTAAAAAACGTGATGAAATATCACGCTAAGGAGGCTGTTTCCATAATTCTACAATAACAGACATTTATCAATTCAAATTTTAATCAATAATAAATTAAAGACAAGGATGAGAAAATCAATTCTTTGGTTTGTCTTTCTTACATTATTGACTATACAATCAGCTTTTGCACAAGGTTTTTTATGTAAAAGGCAAGGTTATATCCCAAGAGGATAATGAACCGTTGATTGGCGTGTCAATTTTGCAAGAGGGAAGTGGAAATGGCGTAGTAACCGATATTGACGGAAACTATAGCCTTGAAGTTAAAGGTACGACAAAAACGACTTTAGTATTTTCGTACATCGGTATGCAATCGCAGAAGCATGAAGTCAGCGCAAAAACTGGTACGCTGAACGTTCAGCTCGCCTCAGACGCCGCATTAATAGACGAAGTAGTGGTAGTGGCGTACGGAACCCGTAAAAAAGGGACAATTGCCGGCGCTGTATCTGCCGTAAAATCGGAAAAATTGGAAAATGTTCCGGCAGCCGGTTTCGACCAGGCGCTGCAAGGACAGACTCCGGGTTTGTCGGTAATCTCCAATTCGGGAGAACCCAGCAAAGCTGCTGTTTTCCAGATTCGTGGTACTAACTCAATCAATTCGGGCACATCCCCGCTGTTTATTCTCGACGGTGTGCCTATTTCCAGTTCTGATTTCAATACAATCAGTCCGGGAGATATCGAATCGATCTCAGTATTGAAAGATGCTTCTTCAACCTCTATCTACGGTGCACGTGCGGCAAACGGCGTGGTAGTAATCACAACCAAGCGCGGTCTGGCTATGGATAAGGCCAAAGTGACCCTGCGTGCCCAGTATGGTATCTCACAGTTGGCATCCAACGGCAAGTGGATGATGATGAACACGCCTGAGCGTATCCAGTTTGAAAAAGAAATCGGTCTGGACGCCGGGCAAGACTACGAACTGCTTTCGCGCACCAACGTCAACTGGATAGACGAAATATTCAACGACCGCGCTCCGCTCCAGAACTACGAACTGTCTGTGAACCGCGCCACCGACCGCTTGAACTATTACGTTTCCGGCGGTTTCTACGACCAGGAAGGTATCGCCCAGAGTTCTTCTTTCCGCCGCTACAACATGCGCGCCAATGCAGAAGTGAAGGCAAGCAACTGGTTGAAGATAGGAACAAGCACGATGGCTGCTTACGAAGAAATCCAGCAAACCGAAGAAGGCTCTATGGCGCTCTACACGCCGATTTCAGGTTCACGCTTCATGCTTCCCTACTGGAGCCCTTACAACAAAGACGGCTCACTTGCCTCCGAAAACAACGGTACATGGGCGGGAACCGGCCAGAACCCGATTGAATGGATGGCTAACAATCCGGTATATTATAAGAAATATAAGGTGTTGTCCACAGTGTTTGCCAACATTACTCCGATTAAGAACCTGACTATCCGTACACAGTTCGGTGCAGACTACTCTCACTCTACGGCTTTCATGCAGTCATACCCAAGTTATGTCATCAACAACGGCATGGGTTCTGCAGGACGCAATTCGTCGGATATGCTGACACTGAGCGAAACAACCACCGCCAATTATCGCTGGGAACTGAATGAAAGTCATTCGCTCAACTTCCTGTTGGGACAGGAAGCGGTGAACTTCGAATCGACCGGCTTCCAGATAGTTTCCAGAGGACAAGCCAACGACAAACTGACGAATGTAACTTCGGGTACACGAGCTTCCTCATGGGGCGATTCAAACAGTTCTTATTCTTACCTGTCGTTCTTCTTCCGCGGCGAATACAACTATAAGGATTTGTATTATGCGGAAATGGCTGCCCGTACGGATGCTTCTTCACGTTTCGGTAAAGACCATCGCTGGGGTGTCTTCTGGTCGCTGGGCTTTATGTGGAACATCAAGAACGAATCATTCCTGAAAGACGTAGAATGGCTGACCAGCGCTCAAATTGCGTTGAGCACAGGTACATCGGGCAACTCCGAAATACCGAACTATGACCACCTGGCATTGGTGGCAGGCGGTCCTAACTACAACGACGAAGCCGGCATCTATCCCAAACAGCCCGGAAATGAAGATTTAGGCTGGGAACAGACTTGGGCAAACAATGTGGGCGTACGTATGGGATTATTCAACCGCGCCAACGTGAATATCGACTTCTATCATAAGAAAACCAGCAACATGCTGATGCTTGTTCCCCAATCTTACGCGGTGACCGGCGACGGTTACAGTTGGGAAAACATCGGCGCAATGGTAAACCGCGGTGTCGAAATCAGCATAGACGGAGACATCATCCGCACCAAAGACTTCACATGGAACGTGAACGCCAATGTTTCTTACAACAAGAACAAGCTGGTGGAACTCTACAACGGTGTACAGGAATACGTAAACTCCACTACCGGACTGAAGTTCGTGGTAGGCCGCCCCGTACACGAATTTTTCATGAACCGCTATGCCGGTGTGAATCCTGCCAACGGTGACGCCTTGTGGTACACCAAAGACGGCGAGCTGACTACCGAATTCCGCGAGGAAGACAAAGTGATGACCGGAAAAACGTTTGACTCTCCATGGGCGGGCGGTTTCGGAACCACTTTTGCATGGAAAGGTCTTTCGTTGTCCGCACAATTCAGCTGGATGGCCGACCGCTACGTGATGAACAACGACCGTTTCTTTGAAGAGAGCAATGGGCTGTACAGCGCCTACAACCAGTCCAAACGACTGCTGTATGACCGCTGGAAAAAGCCGGGTGACCTTACCGATATTCCCCGCTACGGTGTAGTGGCGCAACTCGACGACCGTTTTCTGGAGAACGCTTCATTCCTCCGTCTGAAGAACCTGACGCTGGCTTACGTACTTCCGCAGCCGATATTGAAGAAGACCAACTTCTTTACCTCAGCCCGTATCTATCTGCAAGGACAGAACCTGCTGACCTTTACCGGATTCAACGGACTTGACCCGGAAGTGGCAAGCAATATTTACAGAGCACAATACCCGGCTTCGCGCCAATATACGTTGGGTGTTGAAGTTTCATTCTAACACAGTATAAGCAGAAAGAAAAATGATAAAGAAAATTAGAAATTATATCCTGTTGGCTGCCGTAGCACTGTCTGCCGCTTCGTGTCTGGACAAACTGCCCGAAGACGAAGTTCCTTTCGACAATGCCATCCGGTCGGTGTCCGACGTAAACCAGGCAGTCATCGGCATCTACGATGCCTTCAAAAGCAGCGCCCTGTATTCCGGCAACCTCACTTTGCTGCCCGACCTCCAAGCCGACTTCGTGTACGCCGTAAACGGTTACACCAATACATACGGCAGCATCTGGCGCTGGAAAGATATCCTTGCTACGAACACAGACATCGAAGCGGTGTACCAAGCCCTGTACGCAGTGATCAATCGCTGTAACTTCATGCTGGACCGCGTGGACTACGTAAGAAAGAACACCACCGTCGATGCCGACCTCGACAAACTGGATCAATATTGCGGCGAAGCCTACTTTGCCCGCGCACTCGCCTACTCGGAACTGATAAAGCTCTTCTGCAAAGCCTACGAAAGCGATGAGGAAGCTGCCAACGAACTGGGCGTGATACTGACCGAGCACTACAACGGCAACGAAGAAATGAAGCGCGCTTCGCTGAAAGACTCTTACCAATTCGTACTGGACGACCTGAACCGCGCCGCCGACCTCCTGAAACTGGAAGACGACTTCAAAGGCACGCTTTATGATACCACCTACTTCAACGAATACACCGTCTATGCCCTGCGCGCACGCATTGCCCTGTACATGAAGAAGTGGGACGATGCCATCAAGTACTCCACCAAAGTGATAGAAAGCAATTACTATGCGCTGGCAAGCTGTACAAGACAGGTATCACAGGGCGTAAGCTACTATCAATATATGTGGACCAACGACCACTCCATAGAGGGTATCTGGAAAGTGGGCTTCACCGTAAATTCTTACGGCGGCAGGTTGGGCACTATCTTTGCCAACTATGACTTCCGCAATTTCCGCCCGGACTATGTGCCGGCAGAATGGGTCATCAACTTGTATGATAACAACGACCTGCGCGGTCCTATCTTCTTCAAGTCGTACACCACCGGATACAGCCATGGACTGACCTGGCCGTTGCTGATGAAGTACTTCGGCAACCAAGACTTCATGAAGCAGTACAACATACTTCACGTCACCATGCCCAAAGTGCTTCGCCTGTCCGAACAGTACTTGATTCGTGCGGAAGCCTACGTGCAGAAAGACCAGCCCGACTATGCCAAAGCAGGCAGTGACATCAGCACCATCCGTACAGCCCGTTATTCTTCGTACGGCGGTTCTACAGCCATGAGCAAAGAGAATGCCATGGACATCATCGAAACAGAGCGTGTGAAAGAACTTTATATGGAGGGCTTCCGTCTGCAAGACCTGAAGCGTTGGCACAAGGGATTCAAGCGTAAACCGCAAGACCAGTCGCTTACCAACGGCAGCAGCCTGAAAGTGGAGAAAGACGATCCTCTGTTCGTATGGCCTATTCCCCAACACGAACTCGACTCTCCGGGTTCGCAGGTAGAACCTAATGAAAGTAACAAATAAGATTAAACACATACGATAATGAAGAAACTATTAATGGGATGTATGGCAGCCTTGGCTGCTTTGATAAGCCTTGTCGGGTGCGAACAGGACAAGGTGGTATACGGCGGGCCCAATTATCTTATGTTTTCCGACACGATCTATTATTGTCCCGTGCAAGAAACGAATGAGATATTCAATGTCCCCGTATCAGCCACCGAGACTGCCGACCGCGACCGTACTTTTGCCGTAGAGGTAATAGATAAAGAAAGTAATGCCGTAGAAGGAAAACATTATAAAATCCTTTCGAACACAGTAACCATCAAGGCAGGCGAAAGAGCCGCCAACGTAGAGGTAGAAGGCCTTTACGAGAATATCGGCATCAACGATTCACTGGGCTTTGCCCTGCGCCTTATCATTCCGGAAAACGACCGTTGGGATATGTACGGTACAGAGACCAAAGTGGTGTTGCGCAAGGTTTGTCCGTTCGACATCAACGACTTCACCGGACATTGCAAAGTAACTTCCACTTACTTCGGTGAATTTATGAACGACGTAGACTTGCGTCTGATAACCTCGGAAGTTGTAAAGGGCGAAGAGAACACCATCGTGCTTCGCGGATACTACTACGACGGTTACGACATTAAGATAAAGTTCACCCGCAACAAGGTGCTCGATCCGCTCATCGAAATGAAGCAGCAGTTGTGTGCCAGCACAGGCGAAGCGTTTGGAACCATTCATGGTAACGGCAAACTGCTGATGAGCCAGCCCACGCAGTACGTATCTTATTACAGTACCTGCGAAAAATTCATCTTCCAGTACACCACTCTGAGCGTAGACAACAAAGACGGTTCGCTCTACGGGGTTGTAGGTACTTTCGGCAACATCATCGAATGGATCAGCGAAGCCGAATGGGAAAAATTAAAAGAACAAGGATATTAACATTTAAAACCATACAATTATGAGAACATTAAATTTAAAAGGTATGAGTTGGATCATGGCATTGGCTATGATGTTTATTGTGTCATTCACAAGTTGTTCAGACGATAAAGAAGAAGGCAATGGAGGGGGAAAAATAGAGTTTCCCACATTGCAGGAAGTAACCGTCAGTACAGACGGAACATTAAACATTTCTTTTAAAGCAAATGTAGACTGGAAGCTTACCAGTACTGCCGGATGGTGTAAGTTTGTAAATGGCGATTTTACAGAAACTACAATAGGAGGTAAAGCCGGTGAACAAACTATCACTGCCAAAATTTTAGGTGACGGACAAAAATATGACAACGATGACATTGCCGAAATAAAATTATCAATGGGCGGAAAAGAGGAAGTAATTTATAAAATAACTCGTCCCAAAAAGGAATTTAAAGGCTTAACCATAAAAGACGAAGCCGGCAATGTTTACAATGCAGAAAATCCGATTGTTATCAAAGGTAACGGTATAGAGGACAATGATATTGTTTACACTCCGATTGTTGCAACAACAGAATCAAATTTCGAAGTCGGTATTCTTCCTGAAAACAATCCAAGCTGGATAACTGTAGCTTCCACTGAAGCCGGTAAATTTACTATGACTTTCAAGAAGGATAACAAAGAAGAACTTAACTACAAATACTCATTTGGAAAAGACAAAGGATATTCCGTAACATTCAGTGTACAAACCAATGAAGGGCTTGCCAATGTTTCCATTCCTGTGGTTTATGAAGGCTTAAAAGAAGGAGAGCTTGCTATTGACAAACAATTCTTTAATACAAAAGTCAGCATGGATGGAAAGAAAATAATAAATTCTCAAGGTTTGTCAGGTGAAAGTACCGCAGTATACAAAGATAAAATAACTACTACTATTACCACACGCAATGATGAGTATCAAATTATAAAAATTGAACAAAATGGTTACTTACAAGCGAGCTGGGATGGAAGTGATCCAACATTTATAATAGAAGATTATATCTTTGAAAATGCAAATACAGGATGGGTACACGAAAGTAAAAATGAAGCTAATCTCTCACTTACATTTGACGCGTTCACTCCCGGACCTGACGATTATAATCCTGCAAGAGCTGTTATCATCATGGCATTACCCCAAAGTATATATAATGAGATTAAAGACGATTTAAGAGGAAACATTCTTGCTGAAAAAGTAAATGAGTGGGACGACCCAGAAATAGCAAGTAGATACACTACTTACACTGTAGCTGACATCAAACAATACGATATTAAAGTTTCTTTTGATGCAGGTTTTGCAAATGACTATTTTACTCCTTTCAACTGGACAGAACTTTATAATGTTAGTGTCGAAGAATATAGCGGAGAACCGATAGCAGATGCAGGAACAAATAACATTTATACAGTAACAATACCTCAAGATGCACTTGTCGGAAAAAATACTGGTGAAATGGCTTTTACAGCTATCGCCATTCAAGTAAAGGATAATGGAGAAGAACTTACTATCGAGCAGAAAAATTCTACAACATCCAATCTTACATTCAAAAGTCAGAAAGGACTAAAGGACATGAATAATGAGCAAAATGACGGTAAATTATATGCCATTTTAACACCGGAAAATCAAAACAATAATATCACAGGTAAAACACAAATAGTTGTAAAAACAAAAGACAGTGTTGAAGCATTGCTATTAATAGAGTTTGCCGATACTCCTTCAATAGGAGAATAGTAACAAAAAGGTTGTCTAAATTTCAATAAGTATATCATTCTGTTATTCAGAAGAACTTAAACGAAGAATCTCTTTCCTTTAAAAACTCTTCACTATGTTCAGAATAACAGAATGATAACATATTTTAGTTTTAACACCCTCACAAAAGTATATACAAATAATACTGTAATAATGCAGAAAAAGAAAAATAAATGAATTCAAAAAGAACTATAGAATGGAAACTGTTTCTTGTACCACTTCTCACCCTATTGCTGGGAGCAGTGGCAAGCGGATGTTCTGATGATAAAGATGAATTGCAAGAAAGCCAATACGGATATGTGCAATTTAAACTTTATAAATCAGCATCCTATGTACAAGAAGAAGCAAATGCTACAGTCACCCGAGCAGACAATAATCTGGATAGGTTAAGCCAAGCACAAAAGGTTGAAATTGAAATGCAATACAATGGTAAAAGCATTACCCAAACCTTAATATTAAACGCTTACAACGAAAATAATGCCGAATATGGCATGCGCAGCGATAAGCTTCAACTACTGGCAGGTGATTACAAAATTGTAGGTTACAGATTACTTGATAAGCTAGATAATGTAGTGACAGGTATCTCTGCCGATACTGATGAAGCCTTTAACGTTATTCCTTCCGGACTTACCATTAAGGATTTAGTAGTAGATGCAAAAACACGTGGAACAGTAACATTCAAACTGACAAAATCAGGACTTGACACACGTGCAAGCAATGGGGAATACTTATTTAGCACAATCAGAATAGCCGATGTAAGAGTTACCAACACATTTACTCGTGTATCCACAGATATAAAAGGGTTAAAAGTTACTTATAAAGAAGAATCCAAAGAGCACCAAAATCCCGACAACGATAAAGACAAGTATATGGATATAGCCGTAGCCACCTGTGATTCTGCCGTATGGTTGCCTGCCGGAACCTATCAAGTAACTTCCTATACCACATACTCAAAAAACGGTAATTTGGTAAAACCATTGGAGACGCAAGCCGTAAAAGGCGAAACGTTTACAGTTAAAGACAATGAAGAAACTAAAAATGCCATTGTCCCCGTCAAACTGTCCCGCACCGCCGAATACATCAAGGATTACCTCGCACTGAAAGAAATCTGGGATGCGCTGAATGGCAAAAACTGGAGCCAGCAAGGCTTCGGCAGCCAGCCGGGTGCCAACTGGAACTTCAACAAGGAACTGGATATGTGGGGCAATCAGCCGGGTGTATCGCTCAACAACAATGGTCGTGTAACAGGACTTTCCTTAGAAGGCTTTGGCGCCAGTGGAAGAGTGCCGGATGCTATCGGACAACTCACAGAACTGGAAGTTCTGGCATTAGGCTCGCATGGCGAGAAAGTAAACGAGAGACTGTTCGGCCCCAAAGGCATTTCAGCGAATATGAGTGAGGAGCAGAAGCAAAAAATGCGTATGCACTACCAAAAGACCTTCGTTGACTACGACCCTCGTGAAGGCTTCTCCGACCTTATCAAAGATTGCATCAACAATGATCCGCAGCAAAAAAGTATCAAAAAAAGCAGCCGTATCACATTGAAAGATAGGCAAATCGGACAGTTGAGCAACAATATCACATTCGTTTCCAAAGCGGTGATGCGCTTAACCAAACTGCGCCAGTTCTATATGGGTAACTCTCCTTTCGTTGCTGAAAACATTTGCGAAGCATGGGAGAATGAAAACTCCGAATACGCCCAACAATATAAGACGGAAGATTTGAAGTGGGATAATTTGAAAGATCTGACAGACGTAGAGGTATATAACTGCCCGAACCTCACAAAGTTGCCCACATTCTTAAAAGCACTGCCCGAAATGCAGCTGATTAACGTTGCCTGCAACAGAGGTATCTCCGGAGAGCAGTTGAAAGACGACTGGCAAGCCCTCGCAGACGCACCGGTAGGAGAGAAAATCCAGATTATCTACATAGGCTACAACAACCTGAAAACATTCCCGGAAGAAGCATCTTTGCAGAAGATGAAGAAACTGGGCATGCTGGAGTGTAACTATAATCAACTTGAAGGCAAGTTACCGGCATTCGGCTCGGAAGTAAAACTGGCATCACTCAATTTGGCATACAATCAAATCACGGAAATACCCGCAAACTTCTGCGGATTTACCGAACAGGTGGAAAACTTGAGCTTTGCGTATAACAAACTGAAGTATATTCCTAATATCTTTGACGCCAAATCCGTTTCGGTGATGAGCGCGATAGACTTTTCCTACAACGAGATAGGTTCGGATAAGGGAAATAATTTCAATCCCAGCGATGGTGACTTCAAAGGTATCAACGTATCTTCCATCAACCTGTCAAACAACCAGATAAGCAAGTTCCCCAAAGAATTGTTCGCAACCGGTTCACCGCTTTCTTCCATCAACCTGATGGGTAATATGCTGACAGAAATACCCAAAAACTCGTTGAAAGACGAAGATAAAAACTTTAAGAACACCTATTTGCTTACTTCAATAGACTTACGTTTCAACAAGCTGACAGCGTTGTCCGACGATTTCCGCGCCACCACGCTGCCCTACCTGGTTGGTATAGACTTGAGCTACAACAGTTTCTCAAAGTTCCCTACACAACCGCTGAACAGCAGCACACTGAAAGGCTTCGGTATCCGTAACCAGCGCGACGCAGAAGGTAACCGCACCCTGCGCGAATGGCCGGAAGGCATCACGCTGTGTCCCAGCCTGACGCAACTGCAAATCGGCTCGAACGATATTCGTAAAGTAAACGAGAAGATAACCCCGAACATTGCGGTACTGGACATCAAAGACAATCCGAACATTTCCATCGACTTGAGCTACGTATGCCCCTACATCGAAGCAGGTATGTATATGCTGTTCTACGACAAGACGCAGGATATTCGCGGTTGCGATGCGCTGGATATTAAACGATAAACTCACAAGAAATGAAATATTCAAAGAAAATAATAATAGGACTGGCTCTTTGCGCGGGCATCGTAACCTCGTGCAAGGAAGATGAAGCAGGAGTATCGAACAACATCTCCACCGACAAGGACGAAATCACAATCGGCCCGGAGGGAGGCACAGAGCAAGTTGCTGTCTCTACCAGCGCCGATTGGGTAGCAGGTTCAGCCAAACCCTGGATCAGCATTTCCCCTGCAAACGGAATGGGTTCGGCAGATTGCAGACTGGCAATCGACTCTACATTGGAGAACAACGCACGTACCACCCAGATACGATTTGCAGCGGAAGGACAAGAGCCCAAACTGATTACGGTTACCCAGTTCGGTTTCAACAAGCAGATATTGTTGAAAGAACCGGAAGTGGAAATTGAGAACTCAGCCGAGTATGACAAGCGCTTTTTTGAAGCCACCATCTCTACCAACATTCACTTCAAAATTGATGAGGAAAATATAGAGTACTCGTTTGCCGAACCGATGAACGATACGGAAAAAGTAGAAATGGAACCCGAACGCGCCAACTGGCTTACGTTGCCCAAAAGCGACGACCTGGAAGTAAACCTCGACAGAAAAGCGCGTCCGCGTACTATCAAAGTGCGCTTCCGCTGGGAAATGAATACGGCACCTTTTACCCGCGTTGCCAAAATCCGCCTGATTCCACAGAATCCTGAGGAAGACAAGCTGAAAGATGCCGACGGCAAAGAGATAGATGCGGTTATTCTCACCGTCCGCCAGAAACCGGCTCTGAAAATAGAAGACAACCGTTCGGGCGACTCGCTTGCCATCATCACTATCAACAAAAAGGTACAGGCTACAATGTCATTCGACACCAGCGAGAACATGCAGAACTGGAGTTATGTAACCCTTTGGGAAGCAACCGACGACGACCTGCCTTCAAAGGAAGCCATCGGTCGTGTGCGCAGCGTGAAATTCATAATGGTGAACTTGAAAGAAGGCGAAACCCTTCCTAAGGAAGTGAAACACCTCAAATATCTGGAATCATTCGGTATTCAGAGTAATGCCAACTTCCAGTTGCGCGAGGTTCTTTTAGGCGAAGAAATTTGTGAATTGGAACACCTGAAATATCTGAGTATATATGCGTATGGTCTTATCAAGTTGCCCGACAACTTTATAAAACTGGGTGGCAAGGGCAAAGAAAAAGGTCTGGAAGTACTGGATTTATCATCCAATAACTTCCCTAAACTCTCTACCATTACGGATGTGGTGAACCAGGAAAATTTCCCGCACGTAAGATCATTATTATTAAGCGGATGCCGCCGTACGGACTCTTTCAGCGATTTGAGCCAGATGGACAGCAAGGGAGGCAGCGAATACAACGGAAAGCCTATCGGCCTGCATGTCAACATCACCGAAGACGCCAGAGAACGGGCAGCATTCCTTAAATTGCTGACTTGGGACAACCTGATTACCCTGTCCCTGTCTTATAACTTCATCGAAGGAAAATTGCCTACGGATAGCGAAATAACCACTGCGCTGCAAGCTGCAGGAAAGCCTACACGCTATACGGAAGATGACTTCTCCACCGATAAAAAGGATTATTTGGACAAGCTGGTAGGCGACACCTGTATCTGGCTGAAAACAAACGATAATCCGGTAACTTATCCGGGAGTGAACGGACAACATACGGAAACAGTGAAGGGACAGGATGTTCCGCGCGTATTGCCCAATGCACGCAGTCTTTCCATCAACCTGAACTTCATGACGGGCGATATGCCCAAATGGATACTTTTCCACCCCTACTTTGTGGAATGGGATCCGGAAGTCTTGGTTTTCAATCAGCAGGAAAGAGGTAAAAACTCTGAAGGAGCTCCCGTATTGTTTGATAATATAGACAATCAGAAGTACGACTATAAGTATTATTACGGCGATAAGGATCCCGGAACGGAGGTAACAATTCAAGGTACCGCCTATCCGCTTTACTACCGCAGATACGTAGCTCAATAACAGCTGATAACAGACCGGGATATTCTGAAAAGAAGAATCATCAACAAGAATAATTTTAAAACGAAACAATGAAGAAAAAATTCTTATACATAGCACTGTTCGCTCTTACACTGGCTGCATGCTCGGAACAAGAAATCATTGAACAACCGTCTACCTCACCCGAGGAGACGGAAGTTCAACTTCCGGCAGACGTCACTTCGGGCGAACTGCTGATAAAGTTCAAGCCTGAAATGACTGCCATCCTCGACCAGACGATGACACGCGCTACAAGAAGCGGCAGCGCCATGACCCGTTCGGGCATTCCGTCTACCGATGAGGTGCTGGACATTTTAGGAGGATACCACTTTGAACGTATATTTCCCGTAGACTCCAGAAACGAAGAACGTACCCGCACCGCCGGACTGCATCTGTGGTACTTGGTGAAATTCGATGAAAATACGGATTTGCAGCAGGCTGCCAACCGTCTCAGCCGTTTGGGAGAGATCTCGAAGGTACAGGGAAACAGCCGCATCAAACGTGCTTATAACACCGGAAACTACCGTACTTACATCAGCGAAGCAGCCCTGCAACAGAAAGCGGCTACACGCGCGGCAACCAACAGCACTTTTTCAGATCCGGGATTGCAATTCCAATGGCACTATAACAATACGGGAACAAACCCGTTTGATAATCCGGAGAATGGAGCAGAATCAATAGCCGGATGCGACGTAGGCTGTGTAGAGGCATGGGCAAAGTGCAAAGGAGACCCCTCTATCATCGTTGCCGTACTGGATGAAGGCGTAATGTACACCCACCCCGACCTGAAAGACAACATCTGGGTGAACGAACAGGAAAATCTGTATAGCGATGAAGATAACGACGGAAACGGATATAAAGACGACAGATACGGTTATAACTTCGTAACAAACAGCGCCATTATCTCGTGGACAGATACCTACGACACCGGACATGGAACACACGTTGCCGGAACCATTGCGGCTGTCAACGGCAATGGCAAAGGTGTTTGCGGCATCGCCGGCGGAGACGGCACTGCAAACTCAGGTGTGAAGATTATGTCGTGCCAGGTATTTGCAGGACAAGGCGGTGTTACGCTGAGCGCGGAAGCCCAAGCCATTAAATATGCTGCCGACAACGGAGCAGTAATCCTGCAATGCAGTTGGGGATATAACTCGGCAGATGCAAATGCAATAGAGGGATTTGTACCGGGTCCGGCAACCGAGGCAGAATGGATCAAGCTCTATCCGCTGGAAAAAGAAGCCCTGGATTACTTCATCAACAATGCAGGTTCTCCCAATGGAGTGATAGACGGCGGTATCGCCATCTTTGCATCGGGCAATGAATATGCCAAAATACCGGCTTTCCCCAGCGCCTATTCCAAATGCGTATCCGTAAGTTCAATCGCCGCCGACTTCACACCGGCTTCTTATACCAACTTCGGCACTGAAGTGGACATCTGCGCTCCGGGCGGTGACGTACAGTATTATACTACGGCGGGAGAAAGAGATCCGGAATATTGGCTGGAAGAGCATCCGGAAGCATCGGGCTCCATTCTTTCCACCATGATACAAAACGGACAACCTGCCTATGGCTATATGGACGGTACCTCAATGGCGTGCCCCCACGTATCGGGCGTAGCAGCTTTAGGATTGTCATACGCCGTAAAACAACGCCGCCATTTCAAGGCGGACGAATTTGTGAAGCTATTGAAAGAATCGGTGAAACCCGTCAACTCTTACTATACGGGAACTAAAAAGTTCTACAGAAACAGTTCTTCTCATGGTGCTTCGCTCACCCAGATGAACTTGTCTGCCTATATCGACAAAATGGGTACCGGGGCAGCCAATGCCGGCATATTGCTGAACAACATCGAAGGAAGCGGTTCGGACATGAAAGTACCTAATGTATATGTGGCGGAAAACGCCGAATCTACCATCAATCTGGCCTACTTCTTCATAAACGGCGAGAAACTGACTTATACGTGCACATCAAGCGACGAAGCCGTTGCGAAAGTAACCATCAACGGTACGCTGATGAAGGTAACCGGAGTAAAAACCGGTTCGACTCACATCACAGTGAAGGTAAGTAACGGTACGGAACAGACCATCACCGTTACCGTTCGCAAGAAAGCTAACGACAACGGTTGGATGTAATTAAAATTATCAATGAAACCCATTACTTGGATACAGCTATTTATACTCTGTGCAGGAATCGGACAGGCTTGGGCGGTTAAAGCCCAAGACGTCCGCTTTCTCTCACAAGAGAAAATCGACTCGCTCATAAATCCGCCGTTAATGAAACAGGGGGATGAGATACTGCGTTTCGAGAAAACTGTACAGGATATTGGAACACTGACCGAAGATAACGCTCCGCGGGCTTGCAGCTTCACATACACCAATGTAAGCAAAGCGCCGGTTATCATCACCCGCGTAAGGACAACTTGCGGCTGTACGGCGGCAGATGCCTATACAGGAAAAGTACTTCCGGGCGAAATGCGAACCATCACGCTGACTTACCACCCGAAAAATCATCCCGGAACGATAAATACGAACACTTTCGTCTATCTATCTTCTTCGGATAAAACTCCGGTGGCACGCCTGACACTGATAGGAAACGTCATTCCCGGAGCCGACGAATGGGCACGCTACCCGTATGCAATGGGAAAGCTGAGACTGAAACAAAACCAACTGGAATTTCGGGAAGTAGCTGCCGGAAAGCAGCCTTCGGAACGAATTCTATGCGGTAACAGCGGAGACAAGCCGTTGCGTTTGTCAGCACTCATCATTCCTAAATTCGCAACTTTCCGCACAGAGCCGGAAGTTATTCAGCCGGGCAGTGAAGCCGATATCGTGGTAACGGTCAACGCGTCACTTATTCCCGCGGAAAAAGGGAAATCATTCACTTTCCCGATTATTCTTGAGGGAGTGGATGCACGCCCTTCGGACCGGACATTAAATATAAAAGTAAACTGTATTAAGTAACGATAAAAACAAGAAATTCGATATGAAGAATATTTTCAAATTAATGGCTTTGTTCGCCTTCCTGTTCTGTTTCTCTTCCTGTGAAGATGACGAACCGGTAATCCCGACCTTAGAAGTTACTCCCGCCAATCTGGAGGGTACATGGAAACTTGCCGAATGGAACGGAACTTCTTTGGATGAAGGTACATACTGTTATGTGATTTTCAACCGCAAGGAACAAACTTTCGAAATGTACCAGAAGTTCGACAGTATGTATTCCCGTTACATTACCGGTAGTTTCAGCATTGAAAACAATCCTTATTTGGGTTATATCATCAGCGGAGTTTATGACTATGGTAACGGTGACTGGAACAATAAATATATCGTAACTGATTTATTGGAAAGCGGTTCAATGACTTGGACATCAAAAGATGATGAAAGCGATGTAAACAAATACATCCGCTGTGAAAAAGTTCCCGAAGAAATCATCGCGGAAGCCAAAGTTGACAAAGACGAAGAATAATACTCGGAATTTTCATTTTTTTTTCATAAAAATTACTCTATAAAACGAACTAAGGGGACCGTCCGCGAAGGATACGTTTAAGAGAGCTTCGGCAAAAGGAAGAAGAGCTGGAAAGCCTGTCTACGCAGCTGGAAAACGAGCTGATCGTCGTCAGCGCAGATTTAAAGAGCAGCGATCTGGGAAGCCGTCAGGAGCATCTGGAAGAGCTGGAAAAAAGAAGCCGGATGCTGGCGGACAACGCAGCGCAGTGGCGTAAAATCCTGCAGGGCTTAAAACGCTGGGAGAGCGATGAAATCGTTGCGGATTATATCAGCAACCGCCTCTTGAATAAAATCGGCGCATTCTGTACGGGACCGGTTACACAAAAGCAGTGTCTGGAGCTGCGCAGCCGTCTGGAAGAGGAACGTCAGAATATCGAAGAAGAGTATGAAACATATCATGAGCAGGAGCGTCAGCTGTCCAAAGAGCTGAAAGAAAAGCAAAAGCTTCTGGACGATATGAAAAATAACCGCAAGTCCTATCCGGAAATATTGACGAAAGCGCGCACCGCACTGGAGCAGAAGCTCACCGCGCTGTATGGAAGAACGGTAAAGGTGTGGATTTTTGCAGATCTGTTCGACGTGGAAGAGGAAGAGTGGAAAAATGCGGTTGAGGGACGTCTTGGACGCCTGAAGCTGAGCCTGATCACCGAGCCGAATGTTGCGGCGGATGCGGCGGCAGCCTTCCGGGAGATGCGTCAGTTTGAAGAAGTCGATCTGATCAATTCCGAAGCGGTCACAAAAAGCGATCCGACGGCGGAGGAAGGTTCTTTATACGAGACGGTGCGCGCAGGCGAACCGTTTGCAGACAGCTGTCTGAAACGTTATCTGGGGCGGATCATGAAGTGCCGCACGGTCGAAGAACTGCGAACTGTCAAAGACGGCGTGACGCCGGACTGTTATTCCTACAGCAATTTTATTTTCCGGCATCTGAAAAAGCGCGATTAC